>Ga0209793_1000071_pt1 | contig 194865 bp, 206 predicted proteins | sample EBPBio122009_DNA_FD_185863 | JGI IMG/M metagenome (GOLD analysis project Ga0209793, IMG submission 185863) | Wastewater treatment Type I Accumulibacter community from EBPR Bioreactor in Madison, WI, USA - Reactor 1_2/2/2009_ DNA (SPAdes) (version 2) | ecosystem: Engineered > Bioreactor > EBPR...
CATGGCACCGCTCCGGGGTTGGGCGGCGCGGGGCCGGAGGCTGATCGGACGCGCGCCCTTCGGACACTGGAATACCATGACCTTCATCGGTGCCCTGCGCCATGACGGCATCATCGCGCCCTGGGTCATCGACGGGCCGATCAACGGCGAAAGCTTCCGCACCTGGGTCGAGCAGGTCCTGGTCCCCGAACTCCGGCCGGACGACATCGTCGTGATGGACAACCTCGGCAGCCACAAGGCACCCGCCATCCGACAGGCCATCCGTGCGGCAGGCGCAAAGCTGTTCTACCTTCCCGCCTATTCGCCCGACCTGAACCCGATCGAGCAGGTCATCGCAAAGCTCAAGCACCTGCTCCGCAAAGCCGCCGAACGCACCAAGGAGGCAGTCTGGCGCAGGATCGGATCACTCATCGACCAGTTCACCCCGCAGGAATGCGAAAACTACATCCGAAACTCAGGATACGGTTCCGTGTAGCGTCATCATGCTCTAGCTTCTTCGTGGTCGCGCGTCTTTCGCCAGAACCAGAGTCCACTTTTGTCGCACACGCTCCAGATCCGCCCTTCCCACGTTCTTTCTCTTCGCCAAATATCCTGCGGGGTGGGCTGGAGGGGTGCAAAACCCCTCCAGGGCCTGCCAGGGGCGCGAGGCTTCCCGACGGGATCGGGCTCATCCGCACGCGCGGGGCGGGTCCCGGCCCAAGACAAACGGCGGCACCCATCCGGTGCCGCCGCTGCAACCTTCCCTGGCAAGGCGGGCTTGGGTGGCTCGATGCCACCCAGGCCCGCAGCCCCGGTCTCAGACCGCCTTCTTCAGCGCCTCGACCAGATCGGTCCTCTCCCACGAGAAACCGCCATCCGCAGTCGCCTCGCGGCCGAAATGGCCATAGGCGGCGGTGCGTTGATAGACCGGCTTCGTCAGGCCCAGATGGGTGCGGATGCCGCGCGGCGTCAGGTCCATGCACTCCATCACGGCCTTTTCGATCGCGGCCTCGTCCACTGTGCCGGTGCCATGGGTGTTGACATAGATCGACAGCGGCCGGGCCACGCCGATGGCATAGCTGACCTGCAGGGTGCAGCGGTCGGCCAGACCGGCGGCAACGATGTTCTTGGCCAGATAGCGCGCGGCATAGGCGGCCGACCGGTCCACCTTGGTCGGGTCCTTGCCCGAAAACGCACCGCCGCCATGCGGGGCCGCCCCGCCATAGGTATCGACGATGATCTTGCGCCCCGTCAGGCCCGCGTCGCCATCGGGTCCCCCGATCACGAAGGTGCCGGTCGGGTTCACATGCCATTCGGTCTTCCTGGTGATCCAGCCCTGCGGCAGGATTTCGCGGATATAGGGCTCCACGATGCCGCGGATCACCTTCGAGGTCTGCCGTTTGGACGTATGCTGGGTCGACAGCACGATCGAGGTCACTTCGACCGGCTTGCCGTCCTCATAGCGCAGGGAAAGCTGCGACTTGGCATCCGGGCCAAGCGTCGGCTCCTGCCCCGATTTGCGCACCTCGGCCAGACGGCGCAGGATGGCATGGGCATAAAGGATCGGCGCGGGCATCAGCTCGGGCGTCTCGCGGCAGGCATAGCCGAACATGATGCCCTGATCACCTGCCCCGTCGCGGTCCACGCCTTGCGCGATATGCGCGGATTGTTCGTGCAGATAGTTGTGAACCTTGATCTTTTCCCAGTGGAACTTCTTCTGCTCATAGCCGATGTCGCGGACGCAATCGCGGACGATGCCGTCGATCCGCTCCATCATCGCCTTGGTCTTTTCCTTGGACGACAGGCCGACCTCGCCCCCCACGACGACGCGGTTGGTGGTGGCAAAGGTCTCGCAGGCGACGCGGGCATTCGGCTCTTCGGTCAGAAAGGCATCCAGCACGGCGTCGGACACGCGGTCGCACAATTTGTCGGGATGCCCCTCCGACACGGATTCGGAGGTGAAGACATAGGACTTGCGGGTCATGGGAAAGCGCTCCGTTAGGGTAAACCGCCACGCCAGGAAGCCGTTGTGACGGTATGAACTGTCGTCGCCCTACGCGGTTGCCCGCCAAGTTTCAAGGGGCGTCGCGCCGCCGCCCAAGGACCAGCGCCAGGGCGAGTCCGGCCAGCAACAAGACCAGCAGCGGCAGATCCCCCATCCGGGCATAGGGCGGCGGCGGCAGGGCCCCCGGCAGCGCCGCGTCGATCACCCCGCGCCGCCCCATGCCCAGCAGCGCCGGGCTGCCCGACAGATCGGCTGCCACCTGCCCGGTCGCCGTGATCACCGCGCTGACCCCGGTATTCGCCACCCTCACCAGCGGCAGCCCCTGTTCGATGGCGCGCAGCCGGGCCTGCGCGAAATGCTGCCAGGGGCCGGTCAAGGTGCCGAACCAGGCGTCATTGGTGATCTGCAACAGCCAGCCCGGCCGTTCGGCGGTGCCGATCTCTTCGGGAAAGATCGCCTCATAGCAGATCAGCGGCCGAGCCTTGCCAAGCGCGGGGCCGAAATCCATCAGCCGCGCCTCCTCACCGGGCGAATAGCCCGCGCCCTGCTGGGCCGCAAAGGCGCGCAGGCCGAACAGACGAAAGGCCAGATCGCCCAACGGCACATATTCGCCAAAGGGCACAAGGTGGATCTTGTCATAGGTCTGGCCGATGCTGCCGCCGGGGCCGAACAGCGCGATGCTGTTCCAGGCGCGATCACTGCCGTTCTCGACCCGCTGATAACCCGCAGCCAGCGGGAATTTCGCCGCGCCCATCGCCACGGCAGCCCCTTCGCCTTCGGTCAGTAGATAGGGCACCGCGGTTTCGGGCCAGATCGCCAGATCGGGGGGCGGCATCAGCGCGTCAGGGCCCGAAACCGTCAGCGCCAAAAGCGTGTCGAAATTGCTGCGCGCCTCGTCGCGGTCCCATTTCAGGCTTTGGGCGATGGCGGGCTGCACCAGCCGCACCACGCCGCCGGGGGGCGGGCCAGCCTCGGCCCCCTGCCGTTGATGGCCCCAGAACAGGACCGCCGCAATGGCCAGCACGGCCGTCCCCGTTCCCACCCGTGGCCAGGCCAGCGGCAGTGCGGCCAGCATCAGGACGACCAGCCCCATGCCATAGCCGCCGATCAGCGCACCCATCTGCTCGGCCGGGGTATCCAGCGGGATATGGCCGAACAGCGCCCAGGGAAACCCGGTCAGGACATGGCCGCGCACCAGATCGGCCAGGGCCAGCGCCGCCACCAGCGCGGCCAGCCGCGCGCCGCCGACGGGCCGGGTCGTCCGCGCCGCCAGACCCGCCGCCACCGCCCAGAACAGCCCCAGCCCGAATGCGATCAGCACCAGCGCAAAGGGGGCCATCCAGCCATGCCGCCAGGGATCGACGAAAAACGGCTGCACGATCCAGTTCAGCGCCAGCGCGAAATGCCCGGCCCCGGCAAAAAGCGCCAGCCCGAACACCCGCGCCGCCGAAGCCTCGTGCTGCCAGAAAGACAGCAGCACACACAGCGCGGGCAACGCCAGAACCTGCAACCCGAATGGCACCTGCCCCAGGGCCACAACCGCCCCCAGTGCGAAGGCCAGCCCGGCACCGCGCCGTCCCGGCCAGAGCGACCGCAGCCTCCTGCTGGCCGATGTCGTCATTCAGCCGTCCACGGCAACGGCCGGTTCCGCCGCCCCGTCCCGCGTCGGCAGCCGGATGCGCAACCGCTTGATCCGCCGCGGATCGGCGTCAACCACTTCGATCAGCGCGCCGCTTTCATGCTCGACCACCTCGCCCCGCGCCGGAACCCGGCCGGTGCGCAGGAAGACCAGCCCGCCGAGGGTGTCGATATCCTCATCCTCTTCGCCCGACCGCAGCTTTAGTCCCAGCGCGGATTCGATCTCTTCCAGGGGCGCCGTGGATTGCGCCAGGATCACGCCCGGCCTTTCCTCGCGCCACAGGGCGGATTCGGCCTCGTCATGTTCATCCTCGATCTCGCCGATCACGGTCTCGATCAGGTCCTCGATGGTGACAAGCCCGTCGACCCCGCCATATTCGTCGATCACCAGCGCCATATGCACCCGCTCCTTCTGCATCTTTTGCAGCAGGACGCCGGTCGGCATCGACGGCGGCGCATAAAGGATCGGGCGCAGAAGCCGCTTCAGGCTGAACCGCCCGTTCGCGCCGAAACCATGGGTCAGCGCAAGGTCCTTCAGCAGCACAAGGCCCTGCGGATGATCCAGCGTGCCCTTGTAGACCGGCACCCGGCTGAAGCCATGTTCGCGGAACACCTCGACCAGTTCGTCCTTGCCGATGTCCAGCGGCACGGCGGTGATCTCGGCCTTGGGAATGGCCACATCATCCACACGCATCCGTCGCAGCACGCCCAGACCGGGGCTGGCGGCAGGCACCGCAGCCGCGCCTTGCGCGGCATCCGTCTCGGCCGAGGGGGTAAAGGCGGACATGAGCCGCCCAAAGAAGCCGCGCCCGGCGGCTTCGGATCGTTCGTCTTCGGCCGGATCCTGAAGCGCACCCTGCGCAGAGGTCGACCCGTCGGTGCTACTGCCCATCGGTCCTTTGTCCTGAACGCACCCGTCCTGCGGGTGCCCGGTCAATATGGGTCAGGAAGCCCCATGGACGCAAGTATCCGCACCTCATGCCCCTCCATCAGCGCGGCATCCTCGTCCTCGACATGATCATGGCCCAGAAGATGCAGCACGGCATGGACGACAAGATGCGTCACATGCGCCTCCATCGACTTGCCCTGTTCGGCCGCCTCGCGGGCACAGGTTTCCCAGGCGAGGGCGATGTCCCCCAGCTCGAAAGGCTCATCCGCCGTCCCGGCCAGCGGCCGCTCCGGGTCTTCGCCGACAAACTCTGCCCCACGCTCTTCGGAGGGCCAACTGAGAACATTTGTCGGCTGCGGCTTGCCCCGGAAATCGGCGTTCAGCACCGCAATCCGGGCGTCGTCACAGGCCAGAAGGCCGATCTGGAACCCTGTCGTTGCCAGTCCCAGACCGGCCAGCGCCGCCCGCGCCGCAGCCTCGGCCAGCGCCGTCAGGCCAAAGTCCTGCCAGCGGCTGTCCTCAATGACGGTTTCAACCAGATCGCCCATGTCGCCGACCTAGCCGGACCCGCCCCCGCTGGCAAGATCATCCGCCGCAAACGCAATGTTTCCAGCGCGATGAACCCGGCAAAGCCCATCGTCGTCTTCATCTTTGCCCAAATACCCCACGGGGGTCCGGGGGTGTGAAACCCCCGGCGGCCGCCACGGCAGCCCTGCGGAAACGCCCGTCATGCCCCCGGCGTTTCTTCCGCCTCATAGGCTTCGATGATCCGGGCGACCAGCGGGTGACGCACCACATCCTTCGCGGTGAAATAATTGAAGGTCACGCCCTTCACGCCCTTCAGGATGCGCTCGGCATCGGCCAGCCCCGACGCCACGCCGCGCGGCAGGTCGACCTGGGTGCGGTCGCCGGTGATCACCATGCGACTGCCCTCGCCCAGACGGGTCAGGAACATCTTCATCTGCATCGTGGTGGCGTTCTGCGCCTCGTCCAGCACGACAAAGGCATTGGACAGCGTCCGCCCGCGCATGAAGGCCAGCGGCGCGATCTCGATCCGTTTCTCCTGCATCAGCTTTTCCACCTGCTTGGCGGGCAGGAAATCGTTCAGCGCGTCATAAAGCGGCTGCATGTAGGGATCGACCTTCTCCTTCATGTCGCCCGGCAGAAAGCCCAGCCTTTCGCCCGCCTCCACCGCCGGGCGGCTGAGGATGATCTTCTCCACCGCGCCCGAGATGAACATCGTCACCCCCACGGCAACGGCAAGATAGGTCTTGCCCGTTCCCGCCGGGCCGATGCCGAAGCCCAGCTCGTTCTGGAACAGATTGGCGACATAGGCCTTCTGTGCCTCGGTCCGCGGCTCGATCGGCTTCTTGCGGGTGCGCAGTTCCATGCCCGGATTGAACAGTTCGATCTGCTCGCCCTCGGGCGAGGCGGCCGCCGGGCGCGCCATCCGCATCGCCCCGTCGATATCGCCCGCCGTCACGCCGCGCCCTGCCTCAAGCCGGGCATAAAGCGATCGCAACACCGCCGCCGCCTCGTCGCGCGCGCCCTTGTCCCCGATCACCGCCAGGCGGTTGCCGCGCCGCAGGATATGCACCCCCATCTGATGTTCGACCTGCGCCAGATTGCGGTCGAATTCACCGCAGAGGTCGATCAACAGCCGATTGTCGGGAAATTCGAGGACCGTTTCCACCATATCCTCGGGCTTGGTCGGGGGGGTCAGCGCGCTGATGCCCAAAAAGGATCTCCTTCATGCAGAGGGCCTGTAGATCAAGCCTGCGACAGCCCCTGCGCCGTGGCAAGGATTTTCGCAAGCACCCCCATATGTTGCGACCGAAGACGCAAGGATTGTGACATTTTGTGGCACATCGGCAAGATTGGCCGGATCAGCCCTGATCTGCGGCAGGTCCTGCAGAAGATATGGGAAGGCCGGGCACGAGTCGCAATGCAACGGGGTCGCAGCATCCCTGCGGCCCCGTCCGGTTCGTCCATCGCGGCGGCTCAGTCCTTAAGGCAGGCACCATCCGCAGCCGTGCCGCCCGCCGGACATTTCCCGACGATCACCGTCTTTATGCCGGGGCCGGAAATGCCGTCCTTGATGCCCGCATCCGCGGTCTCATAAGCGCCCAGCACCGTGCCGGGCGGGTATTTGTCGTTGCAGACCGGCAGGCCCGAAACCGGATCGTAGCGCGGGGTCGAATAGCCTTCCAGACCGTCGTCGATGATCCAGTTCTGGCAGCCGTCCGGGTCATAGGCGATGGCGGCAACGCCATTCCTCAGCACGCCTTCGTCACGCCCCTTGTCCAGCCCGGTCGCCAGCACCGAATCCGGCCCCTTGTATTTCGTGGCGCCCTCGCGGCTTTCGATACAGCCGGTCAGCGCCAGCACAGCCATCAGCGCGGCAGGGATCTTCACCATCCCGGTGATATTCAGCATGGTTGAACTCCTTACCACCGGTAGCAGACGATTTCGACGCGACGGTTCTTGGCCATTCCGGCCGCCGTCTTGTTCGAGGCGACCGGCCTGCTTTCGCCAAAGCCCAACTGGCGTTCGACCGAGGCACCGACCGACCGGGCCACATCGCCGACGGCCTTGGCGCGGCGCTGGGACAGATCCATGTTGTATTCGCCCGAGGCGCGGCTGTCGGTATGGCCATAGATCGCATAGCCGAAAGCCCCCGCCTCCGAGAAGAACCGGCGCAGGCGGTCGCGGCCCTTGGCGGTCAGCTTGGCGCTGTCGGTGGCGAACAGCTGATCGGTGTTCTCGACCAGACAGGTATTCTTCTTCAGGCAGACCGGCTTGCCGGTCTTCGGGTCGCGCCGGGGCACCATATAGCCCTCAAGGCCCCCGTCAGCCCACCAATGCATGCAGCCGTCATCGTCGATCCAGACGCCCCATTCGATCTTGCCGGTAACAACTGTCCGGTCCACCGTTTCCGCCTGGGCGGCCCCCGCAAGGCCGATGGCAACAGCCAGACCCCCAATCATTACCCGCACTGCGCGTGAAAATTCCTTCACAGCCAGAGCCCCCCTTACCATTCATTGACAGCTGCCGCAGAATTGCCGTCGGCGCGCCGTCAAGTAAAGCGGATTCTGGCGGAAGCCCATCTATATGGCGGTCAGTTTCGATGCCGCTACAACATGATGTAAACAGGTTTCTACCCCGGAAACAGACCCCCGACCCGGTTTCCTCAGCCCTGCGATCCGGGAATCCTGGCTGCGGCCAGAGAGTTGGGGGCCGAAGCCGTGACGGTCGCACGCACCAGATCGCCCACCTTTCCCCCGGCATCCGTCACATGCACGGCCATCAGATGCTGCGACTTTCCCACCATCTGCCCCGGCAGGCGGCCCGGCTTTTCGTAAAGCACCGCAACCTCGCGCCCGACCATCGCCGCCTGCGCCGCGCGCTGTTGTTCGGTGATCAGCGACTGAAGCGCCTGCAATCGCGCATCGGCCACATCGTCGGCGACAGGGGCCTTTTCGGCGGCCGGGGTTCCGGGCCGGGCCGAGTATTTGAAGCTGAAGGCCGCGCCATAACCCACCGCCCGAATCAGCGCCATCGTGTCGTCGAAATCACGGTCGGTCTCGCCGGGAAATCCCACGATGAAATCCGATGTCAGCAGGATGTCGGGCCGCGCGGCGCGGATCCGCTCGACCAGCCGCAGATAATGGTCGGCCGTGTGCTTGCGGTTCATGGCCTTCAGGATGCGGTCGCTGCCCGACTGCACCGGCAGATGCAGATAGGGCATCAGCTGCGGCACCTCGGCATGGGCGGCAATCAGATCCTCGGCCATGTCGTTGGGGTGGCTGGTGGTATAGCGGATACGGTCCAGCCCCTCGACCGCCGCCAGCGCCCGGATCAGATCGCCCAGGCCCCAGACCCTGCCTTCCGTTTCGCCATGCCAGGCGTTGACGTTCTGGCCCAGAAGCGTGATCTCGCGCACCCCGCGCGCCACAAGATCGCGCGCCTCGGCCAGCAGCCGGCCGGCGGGGCGGCTGACCTCTGCCCCGCGGGTATAGGGCACCACGCAAAAGGCACAGAACTTGTCGCAGCCTTCCTGCACGGTCAGAAAGGCGGTCGGGCCGCGATAGCCCTTGCGCTGGGGCAGGTGTTCGAACTTGTCCTCGGGCGGGAAATCGGTGTCCACCACCTGCCCGCCGGCCTGCACCATCTGCGGCAGGCGGTGATAGGCCTGCGGCCCGACCACCAGATCGACCAGCGGCATCCGGCGCAGGATTTCGGCCCCTTCGGCCTGCGCCACGCATCCCGCGACACCGACCTTCAGATCGGGTTTCGCCTGTTTCAGCGGCTTCAGCCGCCCCAGATCGGAATACAGCTTCTCGCTGGCCTTTTCGCGGATATGGCAGGTGTTCAGCAACACCAGATCGGCCTCTTCCAGCACCTCGGTCTGGACATAGCCCTGCCCGCCCATGGCCTCGGCCATGCGTTCGCTGTCATAGACGTTCATCTGACAGCCATAGGTCTTGACGAACAGCTTTTTCGGTTCCGCCATCGGGGCCTCCTGCGGCGGCTTTTACACGGCCCGGCCCGCAGCGGCAACGCCATGCGGGGCATCAGCCCCCTTGCCTTGCACGCCGACTTGACCGATTCTGCGCCCAATCGGTCCCCTCCCGATCAACGCGCCTCGGGCGGCCAGGAAAAGGCAATGGTTTACAACGATCTGGGCATATTTCTTGACAAGGCGTCCGGCACCCTCGCCAAGGGGCCCGTCGCCATCGTCATGGCCGAAGACGAGGTCGAGATCGACAGCACGCTGCGGCACAACCTGATGACCGGCTTCCGCACGGTGATCCTGCTTGCGCCCGACACCATGGTTCTGCCCGCCGAAATCGCCGCCCAGGTGCATCATGTGGTGCATGATGTCTATTCCGACGATGCCCTGCCCGAAGCGGTGAACCGCATCAACGATGCCGCACAGGGCAGTTGGATCTATTACTGCTACAACGCCGAATACCTGTTCTTCCCCTTCTGCGAGAGCCGCAACGTCCGCGATCTTCTGGCCTTTCACGCCGAGGAACGGCGCGACGCCATGCTGACGTATGTGGTCGACCTTTATGCCGGCGATCTGGACCGCCATGGCAATGCCGTCTCGCTGGAGGATGCCCATCTGGATCGGTCGGGCTATTACGCGCTGGCCCGCAAGGACGAGGTGAAGAACTGGGCCCCGAAGGACCGCCAGCTGGATTTCTTCGGCGGCCTGCGCTGGCGGTTCGAGGAGCATATCCCCTGGGCGCGGCGCAAGATCGACCGGATTTCGCTGTTCAAGGCCAGAAAAGGGCTGCGGCTGCGGCCCGACTTCACCTTCAGCGACGAAGAAATGAACACCTTCGCCTGCCCGTGGCACAACAACCTGACGGCGGCGGTCTGTTCGTTCCGCACCGCAAAGGCGCTGCGCAGCAACCCCGGCAGCCGCTTCGACATCCAGAATTTCCGCTGGCACAATTCGGTGCCCTTCGACTGGCACAGCCAGCAGCTGATGGACCTGGGGCTGATGGAACCGGGGCAGTGGTTCTAGGCAGAGGTCAGCGCAGCCGGTCGATCAGCGCCATCGCCGCCTGCGGGTTGACCAGCTTGTGCCCGCTGATCACATAAAGATAGACATCGCGGGGCGCGCCTTCGGCGGGTACGCCGACATAATCCAGCCCCTCGGGGCAGCCGCCGCGCGCCCAGATCCGCGCGCGTTCCGCCCAAAGGTCCAGCGCCGCGGCGCTGTAGCCCGGCGGCTCTTGCCCGGCCGTGCCCATGATCCGCGCATAGACGAAGGGCGCGGTCGGATCGGCGATCTGGGGAAAGCTCCCATCGGCCGCGATCACCACCGCCACGCCATGCGCGCGGGCCATGGCGATGAACTCCGGGCAGCGGAAACTGTCATGCCGCACCTCGACCGCATGGCGCAACCTGTGGCCCCGATGCGTGGCGGGCAGCAGCGTCAGGAAGGCCGCGAAATCTTCGGGGTCGAACTTTTTCGTCGCCATGAATTGCCAGTTGATCGGCCCCAGCCTGTCGCCCAGTTCCGTCAGACCGCTGTCAAGGAACCGCCCGATGCTCTCGCCCGCCTCGGCCAGCACCCGGCGGTTGGTGGCAAAGCGCGGCCCCTTGGCGGCAAAGACGAAACCTTCGGGCGTCTCGTCATACCATTTGCGAAAGCTCTCGGGCTTCTGCGATCCGTAATAGGTGCCATTGATCTCGATCGAGGTCAGCCGACGGCTGGCATGTTCCAGCTCGCGCTTCTGCGGCAGGTCGGCGGGGTAGAAGGTGCCGCGCCATGGCTCGAAGGTCCAGCCGCCGATGCCGACGAAAATCCTGCCACCTGCGCTGTCAGCCATGACACCCTCGTGTCAGGAAAGGCCCGCCTGCGGATGCCGCGCTCAGCCGCGGCGCAGGCGGATCACCACGTCGACGCGGGCGATCTCGGTGCCCTCGGGGGCGGCGGGCAGGCCGGTGATCTTCAGGTCTTCCTTCGGCGCATCGGTCAGCGTGGCGCTGTCTTCCCAGTAGAAATGCGGGTGATCGTCCATCCGGGTGTCGAAATAGCTTTTCGACCCGTCCACGACGACCTCATTCATCAGCCCGGCTTCGCAAAAGGCGCGAAGGGTGTTGTAGACCGTGGCCAGGCTGACCTTTTCGCCCGCCGCACTGGCGGCCGCGAACAGGCCCTCGGCGGTGACATGACGATCCTCGCCATCGCCCACCAGCAGACCGGCCAGCGCCAGGCGCTGCCGCGTGGGGCGAAGGCCCCCATGCGCCAGCCAGTCGGCACTGCGGGTTTCAACGCTGCGATTTTCGGCCAGTTGGGTCATGTCCTGCCCTGCATTGCTGCTGTCATATATAGGCCACAGCCAGCCCGAATCAATCGGATTCCCCAGGGCGGCCCGCCTGCCCCTGCCCTTGCGCGGCCTTCGGACCCTCTGTTACACGGGATTGCAACAATCTTGCGCAAGGGGGATGCGGGGCTGATGGGTGGTTTTCCGACGACATTCGACAAGGACGACCTGCTGAAATGTTCGCGGGGCGAGTTGTTCGGCCCCGGCAACGCCCAGCTTCCCGCCCCGCCCATGCTGATGATGGACCGGATCACCGACATCTCGGATGACCGGGGCGAACACGGCAAGGGCCATGTCGTCGCCGAATTCGACATCACCCCCGACCTGTGGTTCTTCGACTGCCACTTTCCCGGCAACCCGATCATGCCCGGCTGCCTTGGGCTTGACGGGTTGTGGCAGCTGACCGGCTTCAACCTGGGCTGGCGCGGCTGGCAGGGGCGCGGCTATGCGCTTGGCGTGGGCGAGGTCAAGCTGACCGGCATGGTCCGCCCCGACCGCAAGCGGCTGACCTATTACGTCGACTTCACCAAGGCGCTGCAAACCCGCCGCCTGACCATGGGCGTCGCCGACGGGCGGGTCGAGGCGGATGGCGAGACGATCTATCTGGTCAAGGACATGAAGGTCGCGCTCAGCGAGAGCTGATCCCCCGATCGCAACAGAGGGCAGCGCACGGCCGCCGGGTGGGCGCCGCAACGCCTGCTCGATGCGCTTTATGGCGCCATCTCTCCTGCGGGTGGATCTACAGGTGGACGCCGCCAAAGCGCCCGCCCGAGGGGGCGGTCGGGCGCTGCCCGGCGGGCTTCGCCCTTGATTCCGGGCAGGGAGAGTCTCTGCAACCGCGCGCCCTCCCCCCAACCTGCTTGCCCCCCCTCCCCCTCTGCCCTAAACAGGTTTCAGCTTTTCACAGGGGGCCTCATGCGTCGCGTCGTCATCACCGGGATCGGCATCGTCTCGTCCATCGGCAACGATGCCGCCGAGGTCGAAGCCTCCCTCCGCGCAGGGAAATCCGGCATCGTCTTTGCGCCCGACTATGCCGAACACGGGTTCCGCAGCCAGGTCCACGGCACCGTCAAGCTGAACGTCGAAGATCTGATCGACAAGCGCGACCTGCGCTTCATGGGCGATGGCGCGGCCTATACCTTCATCGCCATGCGCCAGGCCATCGCGGATTCCGGCCTGAGCGACGCCGAAGTGTCGAACGACCGCACCGGGATCATCGTCGGCTCGGGCGGGCCGTCGACGAAATCGTTCTTCAAGGCGCACAATGCCGTGCGCGACACCGGCAGCCCCAAACGGATCGGGCCGTTCGGCGTGACAAAGGGCATGTCCTCCACCGTCTCGGCCTGCCTTGCGACGCCGTTCAGGATCAAGGGCGTGAACTATTCGATCACCTCGGCCTGCTCGACCTCCGCCCATTGCATCGGCAACGGCACGGAACTGATCCAGATGGGCAAGCAGGACGTAGTCTTCGCCGGCGGCGGCGAGGAATTGGACTGGACGCTGTCCTGCCTGTTCGACGCCATGGGCGCGATGTCGTCGAAATACAACGACGCCCCCGAAACGGCCAGCCGCACCTATGATGCCACCCGCGACGGCTTTGTCATCGCCGGCGGCGGCGGGGTCGTGGTGCTGGAAGAGCTGAACCACGCCCTTGCGCGCGGCGCGAAAATCTATGGCGAAGTCACCGGCTACGGCGCCACGTCGGACGGTTATGACATGGTTGCCCCCAGTGGCGAGGGCGGCGAACGGTCGATGCGGCTGGCGCTGTCGACCCTGCCCGCCGGGCGCCGCATCGACTATATCAACAGCCACGGCACCTCGACCGCCGTCGGCGACGTGACCGAGATGGAGGCGATCCGCCGCGTCTTTGGCAAGGGCAGCACCCCGCCCGTTGCCTCGACCAAGTCGCTGACCGGGCATTCGCTGGGCGCGACCGGCGTGCATGAGGCGATCTATTCGCTGCTGATGATGCAGGGCGATTTCATCGCCGCCTCGGCCAATGTCACCACGCTGGACCCGGCGCTGGACCCGTCCGAGATCGTGACCACCCTGCGTGAAGGCGTCGCGCTCGACTCGGTCCTGTCGAATTCCTTCGGCTTCGGCGGCACCAATGCCACGCTGGTGATGTCCCGCTATCAGGGCTGAACAGTTTCAATCAGTGACCCGATTTTTCGTCGAAAAATCGTATTCAGGAGACAGCAATGGCACAGCTGATGGCAGGCAAGCGCGGCCTTGTGATGGGCGTGGCCAATGACCGGTCGATCGCCTGGGGCATCGCCTCGGCGCTGGCCGCCGAAGGGGCGGAGCTGGCGTTTTCCTATCAGGGCGAGGCGTTCGGCAAGCGGGTTCAGCCGCTGGCGGCCTCGGTCGGCTCGGATCTGCTGCTGGATGTCGATGTCACCGACGAGGCCAGCCTTGATGCCTGTTTCGCCGCGCTGAAGGATCGCTGGGGCAGGCTGGATTTCGTCATCCACGCCATCGCCTTTTCCGACAAGAATGAACTGACCGGGCGTTTCGTCAACACGTCAAAGGCCAACTTCCTGAATTCGCTTGGCATCTCCTGCTACAGCTTCATCGAGATCGCCCGCCGCGCGGAAAGCCTGATGCCCGACGGCGGCAGCCTGATCACCCTGACCTTCCAGGGATCGAACCGGGTTTCGCCGAATTACAACGTGATGGGCGTGGCCAAGGCAGCGCTGGAATCGGCGACCCGCTATCTGGCCAACGACCTGGGTCCGCAGAAGATCCGCGTCAACGCCATCTCGCCCGGCCCGATGAAGACTCTGGCCGGGGCCGCCATCGGCGGCGCACGCGCCACCTTCCGCCACACCGAGGACAACGCCCCCCTGCGCACCAATGCCACGCTTGAGGCGATCGGCGGCACGGCCGTCTGGCTCTGTTCCGATTACGGCGCCTGCACCACGGGCGAAGTGATCCATGTCGACGGCGGCTATCACGTCCTGGGCTTTCCGCAGGCGGAAAATCTCTGATCCGGGCTGGCCGCCTGACCAGGTCAATCGCCCTCCAGCCCGTCCAGATCGGTCAGATAGCGCACCTGCGGCTCGCGCAGTCCCTGTGACAGCAACACCCGGCGCACCTGCGGCGGCGCGCTCAGGATGCACAGTTGCCCGCCCTTGCGCTGCAACTTCCGCGCCAGCACCTCGAAGCTGCGCGCCCCCGAACTGTCGATCATCGGCACGTCGCTGAAGTCGATCACGAAACGGCGTGGGCGGTCGGCGATGCGGTCAAGGATACCGCCCACCTGCGCGGCCGAGCCGAAGAAGAACGGCCCGTGCAGCCGGTAGACCAGCAGGTCGTCGCGCTGCTCGAACCCTTCGGCGGGTGTGGCATTCTCCAGCTCGGCCCCGTCCGACATCCGCTTGATAAAGACCAGCCCGGCCAGCGCGAACCCCACGACGATGCCTTCGGTCAGGTCGCGGAACACCACCAGCAGAAACGTTGTCAGCACGATCAGCGCGTCGCCCCGCGACCCGCGCACCAGCACCCACAATTCTTCCTTCTCGATCATGCCCCAGCTGACCACCGCCAGCACCCCGGCCAGCGCCGCCAGCGGGATATAGCCCGCCAGCGGGGCCGCCACCGCCAGCACCACCAGCAGGAACAGCGCGTGCAGCATGCCCGACACCGGCCCGCGCGACCCGGCCCGCACATTCGTCGCCGTCCGCGCGATGGTGCCGGTGACGCAGAAGCCGCCGAACAGCGCGCTGCCCATATTGGCCACGCCCTGCCCCAGCAATTCGGCGTTCGACCGGTGCCGCGCGCCCGACATGCCATCGGCCACCACCGCCGACAGCAGGGATTCGATGGCCCCCAGCAGCGCAAAGGACACCGCCCAGGGGGCCGCCTGCATCAGCGCCGCGCGCGACAGGTCGGGCAATTCGGGCATCGGCAGCAGGTTCGGCAGCGCGCCGAACCGGCTGGCAATGGTCTCGACCGGCAGGCCAAACACCGCCGTCGCACCTGCCGTCAACACCACGGCGATCAGCATCCCCGGCCAGCCCGGCCGCCAGCGCCGCAGCCCCAGGATCACCGCGATGGCCAATGCCGCGATCCCAAAAGCCGCCGGTGTGACCGTGCCACGGGCGGCCCACAGGGCCGCCAGCTTGTGCAGGATTTCGGCCGGTTCGGCACCGGGAAGCGTCAGGCCGAACAACTCCTTGATCTGGCTGGCGAAGATGATCACCCCGATGCCTGCGGTAAACCCGACCGTCACCGGATAGGGGATGAACCGGATATAGGTGCCCAGCCGCAGCGCCCCCGCCAGCATCAGCATCAGCCCCGACAGGAAGGTTGCCGTGATCAGCCCCTGCACCCCCGTCGCCATCACGCAGGCCGAAACCAGCACGATGAAGGCCCCCGCCGGGCCACCGATCTGATAGCGGCTTCCCCCCAGCGCCGAGACCAGAAACCCGCCGACGATGGCGGTGAAAAGCCCGCGCTCCGGCCCCACTCCGCTGGCAATGGCGATGGCCATCGACAAGGGCAGCGCCACGATGGCCACCGTCAGCCCGGCCAGCGCATCGGCGCGCAGGGCGGGCAGATCATAACCCTCGTTCCAGACCGTGACGATCTTGGGCAAAAACTCGGTCAGGCCATTGCGGCCCTGCGCTGTCTGGGTCATCTTCTTGTCCAGCAAGGGAAAGCGCCAGTAATCGCTGGCCGGTCGGGGCTTGAATGCCGCCAGATGACGCCCCAGCCAGCCCGCTGTCAATCACCAACGGAACATCCCATGTCAGCCGAAGCCCCCGCCCGCCGCGATCCAGTCGCCGAGTCCGATGCCGCCTCGCGCGCCGAGGCGCTGGCGCTCTTGGAGACCGGCCATGCCGCCCTGGCCTGGACCGACCCCGAGACCGGCACCCCCGGCATCAGCCGCATCGCCTTTGCCCGCGATCCCGAGGCCGGGCCGATGACGCTGATCTCGAAACTGGCCCCGCATTACCGCGCACTGAGCGAAAGCGCCGATTGCGCGCTGATGGTGGGCGAGGTGGGTGCCAAGGGCGACCCGATGACACATCCGCGCCTGATGGTGCGGGCACGGGCCGAATTCGTGTCCGCCGATGCCCCCGACCGCGCCGCCCTGCGCGCCCGCTGGCTGGAACGCAACCCGAAGGCGACGATCTACATCGACCTTCCCGATTTCTCCTTCGTCCGGCTGGTGCCGCAATCGGGCCTGCTGAACGGCGGCTTCGCGCGTGCCTTCCGGCTGACGGCCGAGGACCTGAAGGGCTGAGGCCGGGTAAGCGCGCCGATTTTCGCCGAAAATCGGGCCCCATGGCAATGCCCCGCAAATGACAGGGGGCGGCCCCGCAGGACCGCCCCCTTCGCCGGATTGCGATGGATCAGACCGGCACATCCATCCGCAGAATGGCCGTCACCTTGCCCTTCACCGCCTCGCCCCAGCGCAGATGCGCCATCATGCCGCCAGTGCCCTGCCCCACCTGCGCATAGGGCAGCACATGGCGGGCCGCATTGGCCGCCGTGGTGATCGCGCCTTCCGGCACCACACTTTCTACCATGCGGATGCGCCCGCCAAAGGGGATATAGGCAGCGGCATCCACCACCCAGGTCTCGGCTGCCGTGTTCTGCACATGGCTGACCACGATCGGATTCTGGATCGTCTGCACCACCTGGTTGAAGGTATTTCCCTCGACCCGCACATTGCGCGACCGGCTGAAATCCAGATCCGCGAACGAAGTATCCACCTTCTCCACCCGCTCGACCGTGGCATTGAACACCCGGAAGGTGTTGTTCACCAGGCTGAAGCCGTTGAAGAAATGCCCCGACCCATAGGGCTTCACCACCAGCCAGCGGAAGGCGCTGCTGACATCCGAGGCAATGAAGATGTTGTTCACCACATTCAGCCCGCCGAACGAAAACTCGTTGTCGAAGGCCGGTTGCGGGTCATGTTCGTTGCCCCATTCGATAAAGCAGTTGTCGATGTAATTTCCGGTCACGACCGTGGCCACATTGGTTTGCGTGAACACCAGTCCCGCCAGGCGCACCCCTGCCGGGGCATCGTCGCCCTGGAAAAAATGGTTGTTGTAGATCATGTGGCTGGTGCCGTTCATTACCGCGAAATGCCGGAACCGCACGATCCGGTTGTTGCGGAACTTCACGTCATTGGCCTGCACGTTCACCGCGATCGTGCTGCGGTCCTGCGCATTCAGCGCCTGTTCGTTCGACAGGAACTGGCAGGCGTCGACCCACATCCCCTGACAGCCCGATCCGGCCGAGGTGATGCCCCGGTCCTTCGGCCGGTTGAAGGTGCAATTGTCATAGCGGAAGACCGACCCCGCCAGCGGCATCATCGCACCCGAACACAGGCCCAGGCAGTTGAACTCGACCTCCTGGATCTCGAACCGCGACAGCGAAGAGAAGCCACTGAAATCCAGCAGATACCTGAACCGGGTGAAGGTATAGGTCCGGGTCCCCGCCGCACCGTAAAGCGGCTGCGACAGCGTGATCGTGCCCGCCCCCACGTTCCTGGCCGTCACATAGACCTCGCGCCCCACACCCGTCGCCTGCACCAATGCGCCGACGGGGATATTGGCCACATTGGCCACCCCGGTCAGTGTCGTGGAACTGCCGACCGAATAGGTTCCCACCGACGTGACCGTCTCGCTGGTCCAGGCCGTCGATGTCACCGCGTTCAGCGATCCGTTGCGCAGCACCCGGCGGTTCGCAAACGAGGTCAGCCCCGCCAGCGCCGCGACATCCAGCGGCTCGGTCAGATCCACCCGGCGGCCCGACATGTCGAAGGTCACATGGTCGCTGAAATAGAACAGCGCCTTCAGCGCACGGCGGAACCCTTCCAGATCGCTGCCGAAGGCCCGTGAATAGGTTTCCAGATCGAAATTGCGCGTCAGGATCAGACGGTTCGCAGCCGGCTGCACCACCGTGCCCTGAAACCGGATCGGAGAATTGATGGTGACATTGCCCGGCAGGTTATAGGTGCCTGACGACACCAGGATCGTCCGCCCCTCCGCCGCCGCATCCGCCGCATTGAACGCCGCCACGTCATTGGCGGTGCCATCGCCGATCGCGCCGTAATCGCGCACATCCACCATATCCATCATGTCGCGGATGAAAACGGATGTCACATCCTCTACCGCCACATCCTCGATCCGCACCACGCCGCCGTTCGCGCCTGTCAGGTCCAGCCCGACATGGGCAAAGACCGCCGTCCGGCCCCAGGCCATCGTTACGCCACTGCGGTTGCCCGCCCCCACGATGGCCTCGACGGTAACGATTTCGCCATATTGCGTCAGCGCCAGCGCAGGCCCGACCTGCGGAACGCCACTGACGATGGTCTCGGTGACATCCCCGACCCAGGCCGCAATCCGCACCGACGGCAGGTTGCCCGACACCGCCTTTACCCTGACGGTGATCCGCAGATACATGTCCGGGCGCAGCGGGGTGGGCGTGAAGCAGCGCAGCTTCTGCGTCGTCGCCGTCTTTTGCAGTTCCAGACAGCCGCCGAAATCCTGATCATTGGTGACAAGCGCGGCATTCGCCGCCCCCTGATACGAAGCATCCCCCGGCCTGCCATTGGCACTGGACCACAGGTTCAGCCCCGCCGCAAAGGCCGGAGGCATCAGGACCAGTCCTTCGGTGATCGCCTTGTTCATGTCGTTTTCCCTTGCCTCGTTCCAAAAGCCGGGGCGGGCAAGGGGCCGGGTCATCCCGGACCATGCGCGCCTTGTGGGGCAAGGGAAGTATCAACGAAGGGTTAACCGCATCTCAGCCCTGCGTCCGGGCCGGGGCCACCCCCCGCAACGGGCCGCGCCAGACGTCCCGATGGTGATGGCGGGTGGCGGTTCAGACGGCACCCACCGCACAGGGCCTGGCATCGGCATAGCCTCGGCCAGCGCAACCTGTACCGCGCCCGCCAATGCCACCCCGGCTGGCCATTGCGCCGGAGCCGACAGTCAGACGCCGATCCCGTCGGCCCTCAGCACCTCGACGGCGTTGATCTTCCAGCCATCCGCGGTCTCGACCATCTGATAATCCAGCACATGCCCGCGCCCTGCGGCGTCGGTCACGAACACCCGCTGCCACAGCGCCCCGGCCACATCGCGCAATTCCCCCATCTGTACGCCAGACGGGCGATGCACCATCGGATAGCCCTGCCGCACCATCTGGCCGAAATTCTCGGGCGTGCCGAAGATTCCCTGGATGTTCGGGCTGGCAAAGGTGAAGGCGGTGACGAAATCGTCGGCCAGAAAGGCGTCGATCTGGCTGCGGATCGTGTCCTCGATCGGCGCCTCCTGCGCCGTGGCGGGTGCCCACAGGCCCAGGACCATGAGGCAGGCGAAGAGAAAGCGCATGGCACGGCCTTTCCTTCAGGGGATGATCCTGCAGGATAGGCCATGCCCGGCTTTCGTCAAATCACGACTGTACCAGCCCGCCCGCCAGCGCCCTTTCCATCAGGGCGACGGTTTCCTCGACCCCGTAGAGCGCGATGAACCCGCCAAAGCGCGGCCCGTCGCTGGCCCCCAGCAGCACCTCGTAGAGCGCCTTGAACCAGTCGCGCAGCGGCTCGAACCCGTGGTCCTTGCCCACGGCAAAGACCATCGACTGCAGCGCCTCGTCGTCCAGCCCGCCGTCCCAGACCCGCAGCCGCGCCACCAGATCCTCCATCGCCGCCCGCTCCTTGTCGGTCGGCAGGCGGAAGACACGGCTTGGCGCGATCCGGTCGGCGAAATAGCGCACCGCAAAGCCCGCCGCCGCGTCCAGATCGGGGTTGGCCTCGGGCGATGCCTCGGGCGCATAGCGCTTGATGAACCCCCACAACCCCTTGGCATCCTTTGCCCCGGCGACCGAGGCCAGGTTCAACAGCATTCCGAACGGCACCACCATCTTCGATTCCGGCGGTTTGCCGCCATGGATGTGCCAGACCGGATTGCTGACCTGCTGCTCAACCGTCTGATCGGGGAAGGCCCGCAGCTGCTGGTGATACTCGTCCACCGCCCGCGGGATCACGTCGAAATGCATCCGCTTCGCCGTCTTCGGCTTCTGGTACATGAAGTAGCTGAGGGATTCCGTCGCCGCATAGGTCAGCCATTCGTCGATGGTCAGCCCGTTGCCCTTCGACTTCGAAATCTTCTGCCCCTGATCGTCCAGGAACAGCTCATAGGTCATGTGGTTCGGCTTCCGCCCCCCCAGCACCTCGCAGATCCCGTCATAGATCGGAGTGTTGGTGCTGTGGTCCTTGCCGTACATCTCGAAGTCCACATCCAGCGCCGCCCAGCGCGCCCCGAAATCCGGCTTCCACTGCAGCTTCACATGCCCGCCCGTGACCGGCAGCGTCCACTCCCGGCCCGTGTCATCGTCGAAGGTGATCGTGCCATCCTTGGCGTTCACCTCCTTCATCGGGACATACAACACCCGCCCCGTCTCGGGGTGGATCGGCAGGAAGCACGAATAGGTCTGCTGCCGCTCCTCGCGCAAGGACGCCAGCATGATCGCCATGATCGCATCATACCGCTCGGCACACAGCCGCAGCGTCGCGTCGAACCGGCCCGACTTGTAGAACTCCGTCGCGCTTATGAACTCGTATTCAAACCCGAACGTATCCAGGAACCGCCGCAGCATCGCGTTGTTGTGGTGGCCGAAACTCTCGTATTCCCCATAGGGATCGGGGACCGAGGTCAGCGGCTTCTGCATGTGCTGACGCAGCATCTCCTGCTGCGGCACGTTCTCCGGCACCTTCCGCATCCCGTCCACGTCGTCGGAAAAGCAGATCAGCCGCGTCGGGATGTCGCTGATGATCTCGAACGCCCGCCGGATCATCGTCGTCCGCGCCACTTCCCCGAAGGTACCGATATGCGGCAACCCCGACGGGCCATAGCCCGTCTCGAACAGCACATAGCCCTTGGCCGGGTCCTTGCCGCCATAGCGTTTCAGCACCGCGCGGGCCTCTTCAAAGGGCCAGGCCTTCGAGTTCATCGCAGCATCGCGCAGGGCCGTCATGCCATCTCTCCTGAAACGCCGGGGCCGCCCCGGACCGCCCGTCCTCTATTGCCCCCCCGGCCCCTCGTCAATAATCTCCGGCCCCGACACGCCCATGAGGAGCCTGCAATGCCCGAATCCGCCATGTCCCCGCAAGATGCCCTTGTGGCCGTCATGGTCGCCTGTTCCGCCTCGGACCAGAACATGCGCACGGCCGAGCTGGTGGCGATCAGCCGCATGGTCAACCACATGCCGGCCTTCGCCACCTACGACCCCGACCGCATCCGCCGCGTCAGCCGCACCGTCTTCGATCTGTTTGAGGAGGAAGACGGGTTGGATGCCCTCTTCGGCCTGATCCGCGAGGCCCTGCCCGAACGTCTCTACGAGACCGCCTATGCCCTGGCCTGCGATGTCGTCACCTCGGACGGAAGGCATTCGCAGGTCGAGTTGCGGATGCTGGAAGAGGTGCGGGAGGAACTGAAGATCGACCGATTGCACGCCGCCGCGATCGAGTGGGGCGCAAGGGTGCGGCATATGGGGGTGTGAGCCCATGATTGCCCGCCTCAGACTTGCTCCGGGGCCTCCCCATCCACAAGCGCAACCCGTAGGTCGGGGTTCACCCCGACGCCCGTAGGCTGCGCATTCATGGCTTACCCCCCAACCGCCCCTCCCGACGCAGGGCCGCGCCCTCCCTCGGGCGGGCGCCGCAACGGTCGAGCGAAGCACTTTATGGTGCCAATCCTCCCACCGCAGTTCGGATGACTGCCGCCGCAAAGCGCCCTCCCGGGGGGAGGGAGGGCGCGGCCCGGCGGGCTTCGCCCTTGATTCCGGGCCAAGTTGCGGAAGTGCGTCGGGTGTCACGAGACGTCTAGAAGGCCGCTAGAATGGGATTTCGTCGTCCTCTTGCCCTCCCCCGAACGCTCCAGGCGGCTCGTTCGGTTCGTCGGCAATCTCAAAATGCCCTAACTCAATGAGCCCGAATGTGCTCGGAGCCGGTCGCGTGAATACCTCTTCCCGCCGCACATACGCAGCAAGTGAACCTGTCAAAGAGGCCTTTGTTTCCCTGGTTACTTCTCTCCCAAGTGCCTCCAGCAGGTCGTCAATATGGATGGGCGCTCCGCGCTCAAGAATGACCGCGCGCGCCTGATCGACTGAACTACCTCGACGCATGGAAACGTCACTCTCCACACTTCCCGGGGTCGCCGTGGCACTTTTGTCCAACTCCTTAAGAATGTCTTCGAGCGCTCTAACATACACGCGAGCAGACTTGACTTTTTCTTCAAGCGCCTGAATTTCAGTAATTTTCTTGGATAGCTGCCCTTCGATGATCTTACGTTCTGACATGATGGACTCCCGTATGTGACATGTGTACAGTATCATTCACATACACTGCAAGTGAGTTCACATCACATGGACGAAATCCCGCCCAGCCTTGAATATCAATCCACTATGTCGCGACTTGAGGGTGCCAAACGCACTAGCTCTAGAGGAACTGACTTTTGGTTCGCGCGCGAAATACAAGAGCTTCTTGGCTATGATGATTGGAGAAACTTCGCTGGTGTAGTTGAGCGGGCTGCGACTTCCCTTCAGTCTGCCGGGGTATCTCCGTCACATCATATCGTTGAGACCACCACCATGATGGGAGTGGGGAAGTCCGCCCAACGTCGAGCAGCAGACTTCTTCTTGTCTCGTGCTGCATGCTATCTCATCGCAATGAACGGCGATCCTGCCAAGGTGGAGATTGCGGCCGCGCAGGCCTACTTCGCTGTGACGACGCGAGCGAAGGAAGTCGAAGACGAGATCGGGCCCGACGAGAAGCGCTTGGAACTGCGCGAAAAAGTCACGGATTCGTTCAAGGCCGTTAGTAGAGCGGCACACAACGCTGGCGTTCCGTCTCCCAAACTCGGCGTCTTCCATGATGCGCGATATCAAGGCCTATATGGAGCTTCACGTCGGGATGTGATGCGCAGCAAGGGCCTTGGAGAGAAAGACAATCCCTTTGATCGGATGGGAGCACTGGAACTCTCCGCGAACGACTTCCAGATGAACCTTGCTGCTGAGACCATGCGATCTGAAGGAATTAAGGGTGAGGCGGCCGCGATCCGAAAAAACAAGCAAGTCGCTGAGAAGGTTCGGAAAACCATGATTGACAGCGGCTCTCCGCCGCCAGAGGAGTTGCCAGTTGCAGAACCTATCAAGAACGTGCGCAAGCGCTTGGTAGCCAAGGCCGATAAGAGGGGGATCACTTAAACAAGAAGGCCGCAATCTCGTTTGATGGCGCGCAGAGCTGTCATTCGTGAACTCCCTTAACAAACCTTACCGCCCACACCCCTTCCCCAGCAAAATCAACCCCTTACTTCCATCCGTCCACCGTGGACACTCCCCCGGACACCCTCCCCGCCCCCGACTCCAACACCCCCCTTCCCTTGCCATGGTTAACGCTCCCGTCCCCTCCGGCCGGAAGACGGAAGCAAGACGCAGGGAAGACGAAAGGAAGACAGCCGTCTTCCGCATAACCTCTTGAAATGAATGGACCGGACGCTCCGCCCCCGCCGGTGGCCGCCCTGTTGTCTTTTCCCGTCGATTGCCGTCCCCGCGGCGGGCCTCAGGCGTAAAGCCCGGCCCAGCGGCTGATCAGTTGGCCTTGCAACCGCCGCGACCGTTTGGTCCAGCCCGATACCCCCTCAGGGTCTTCGCGCTGCGCCACGGGCACCGCATCCCGCCGCGCCGGATCGCCGGTGAAGATGGCGAAAATCATTTCGCGCCCGCCGTTTGCGGAATTCGAGGGTGGCACGATATGCCCGGCAAGGCCCGACACGAAGTTCAGCGTCCCCGATTTGGCCAGCACCTTGACCGGATGCCCCTCGATCACCTTGCCCTTGTCGTCCTTCATGCCGACATCGCGCAGGATCGGCTTCAGCCCCATGCCGCCGCGATGCGCCGCCAGCAGCGCCTTGACCATATCCGCCGCCGTGATCCGCGACGCCCCGCCCAGGCCGGAATGATCGCCGAACCGCCCCGCAATCCCCAGCCGCCCCGCCGCCCAATCGGACATCGCCCGCCCCGAGGCCGCCAGCGTCGCCGCCCGGCTGGAGGACAGCCCGCAGCATTCCGCGGTGATATTGGTGGAAAACTTCAGCATGTCGCGCAGCACGACCGGCAGCGGCTCGCTTTCCACCCGGCCGATCTCGGTGCCGCCGGGCAGGGCCGCGACGGTCTCGCCCTTCGGCAGGTCGATGCCCTGTGCCCGCGCCAGCGCCCGGAACACCTCGGCCACATACCCCCCCGGCTGGCGCACCGGCAACCAGCGGCTGCCCCCCTTGCCCAGGGCGGCGCTGGCGACGGTCCAGTCCTCATGCCCCGGCGACTGGTCATAGGTGAAGAGCGGGCTTTCCCGCTTCGCCACCCGCCCGGTGATGCCCGACACGGCGGGCACGAAGCGTTCGCCCCGCGCATCCATGCCGACCTGCCAGTCACCCCCGGCCTTTTTCCATTCGAAATGGACCCGGTTGAAATTCAGGTTCAGGCCCGAGATCGCCGGGTCATATCCGACGTGCACCGGCTGATCTTCGGCAATGTTGGACAGGCGCGGCAAGGCGCCCTCCCAGACCAGGAACCGCCCCGTCACCCGCTTCAGCCCGCCCTTGGCCAGCCGCGCCACCAGATCGCCCAGCTGGTCGGTCTGCAGGGTCGGATCGCCGCCCCCCGCCAGCACCAGATCGCCCTGCACCACACCGCCTGAAACCGGCCCCGTCGCCAGCACCCGCGTCGCAAAGCGGTGCCCCGGCCCCAGCTTTTCCAGCGCATAAAGCGCGGTGATCGCCTTGGCGACCGAGGCCGGGGGCAAGGAAACTCCGGCGTCCCGTTCTTCCAGAACGGCCCCCGTGGCGGCATCGGCGACCACGAAGGCAACGGTTCCGCCCAGCTTTGCCGCATCGACCAAAGCCTGCACACCCGGCCCGGCCGATCCAGACGCCGCCACGGCCGCGCCCGCCTTTGGCCGCGCCACCGGCCGGGGCGAGCGGTCCATCACCTCGGCCATGGCCGAGGTGGAGGCCAGCCCCGCCATCAACCCCGCCAGAACTTGCCGCCGGTGAATCACGCCCGCACTCCTGTCCAACCGTCTTCGCCCTTCATACCGGAAAGGGCACAGGCTGCACCAGTCACGCCAGGGTGAGAGACCAGAGCCAGCCCATCGGCAGGATTCATCGCTCCGACCCTGCGGCCGGCGGCATGGCAAGGCGTTCCGGTCACGGATCGCGGCTTCGGCTGCGTCTCCGCCCCCTTTCCACATGGCCGCAAACCTGTCGCCTTCCCGTTCGGCCTGTCCTAGAACGGGCACCGACATCCTTGCGCAGGCATCGACCAGCCCGACACTGGCGCAAGAGACAAGGGCCCTCTGCAGGGCCGACGTCATAGGAGACAGCATGCCCGATCCCGCTGAAAACCATTGCAGTCATGCCCCGATGACAGGGGAAACCGTGCGGTGACGGCGCTGATGCTGCAGGGCTGCGGGTCGAACGTCGGCAAGTCCCTTCTGGTGGCGGGCCTGTGCCGGGCAGCGCGGCGGCGCGGGCTGCGCGTGGCCCCGTTCAAGCCGCAGAACATGTCGAACAATGCCGCCGTCACCGCAGACGGCGGCGAGATCGGACGCGCGCAGGCCTTGCAGGCGCTGGCCTCGGGGCTGGAGCCGGTCACGGACATGAATCCGGTGCTGCTGAAACCCGAAAGCGAAACCGGGGCACAGGTGATCGTGCAGGGGCAGCGGCGGACCAGCACAGGGGCGCGGGATTTTCCGGCGCTGAAGCCGCGCCTGATGGCGGCGGTGCTGGAAAGCTTCGGCCGCCTTCGCGCCGCATATGATCTGGTGATCATCGAAGGCGCCGGCAGTCCGGCGGAAATCAACCTGCGCGCGGGCGATATTGCCAACATGGGCTTTGCCCGCGCGGCAGATGTGCCGGTGGTGCTGGCGGGCGACATCGACCGGGGCGGGGTCATCGCACAGATCGTCGGCACGCAGGCGGTGCTGGATCCGGCCGATGCCGCCATGGTGGCCGGGTTCCTGATCAACAAGTTCCGGGGCGATCTGCGGCTGTTCGACGACGGCCATCGCCTGATCGAAGCGCGCACCGGCTGGCGCGGCTTTGGTGTGGTGCCGTGGTTTCCGCAGGCCCATCTGCTTCCGGCCGAAGATGCGCTGGACATTGCCTCTGCCCCGCGCGGTGACGGCGTGACGATTGCCTGCCTTACCCTGTCGCGCATCGCCAATTTCGACGATCTCGATCCGCTGAAGGCCGAACCGGGGGTAAATCTGGTCATGGTCGCGCCGGGACAGGCGGTTCCGGGCGATGCCCGGCTGGTGATTCTGCCGGGATCGAAATCGACGCGCGACGATCTGGCCTTTCTGCGGGCGCAGGGATGGGACATCGACCTTGCCGCCCATCTGCGGCGGGGCGGGCATGTGCTGGGCATCTGCGGCGGCTATCAGATGCTGGGCCGGGTGGTGCGCGACCCCGACGGGATCGAAGGTCCGGCGGGCGAGACACCGGGTCTGGGGCTGCTTGAGGTGGACACTCTGATGACGCCCGACAAAAGGCTTGCGCGGGTGCAGGCCCGCCATGCCGCCAGCGGGCTGACGGTCGACGGTTATGAGATTCACATCGGCCGCACCCACGGCCCCGATTGCGCCCGGCCCTTCGCCGAAATCGGCGACCGGGGCGAAGGCGCAGTCAGCGCCGATGGCCGGGTCACGGGCAGCTATCTGCACGGGCTCTTCGCCGCAGATGCCTTCCGGGCGGCCTATCTCGGCGGCCTTGGCATCGCCGCATCGGGCCGGTCGCACACCGCCACTGTCGACGCCACGCTCGACGCGCTGGCCGATCATGTCGAGACGCATCTGGACGTGCCTGGCCTTCTGGCGCTGGCGCGCTAGAGTCTGTCCGGCGCTGATAAAAGCGCCGGACAGACTCTAGCTTCTTCGTGATCGCGCCTCTTTCGCCAGAACCGGAGTCCGCTTTTGTCGGACACGCTCAAGACGCCCGACCCGCAATCAGCGCCGCAAGCGCAGTCCTGTCGTGGAACGGACCGGATCTTCAACCGAGGGCAGCGAGGTCCTGGTCAGCGCCGCCCCCGGCGGGGCATCCGACAGGATACGCCTCCCGGACAGCACAAGCACCCGGTCGGCAAGACCGGCGGCAAGGGTCCGCGCGTGCAGCGCGGCGATCACGGTCACGCCCGACCCCTTCAGCCGCGCCAGCAGGTCAAGCTGACGGCGGATGCCCAAAGGATTGGCCGACCCGTCCAGCACGATCACGCGCGGCTCCTGCGCCAAGGCGCGCGCCACCATCACCCGTTGCCGCGCGGCACCCGACAGCGCGCCGAAGGGGCGCTCGGCCATCGCGGTCAGATCCAGCCGCCTCAAAGCGGCGCCGACCACGCGGGCATCCTCTTCGTCCGGCGTCGACAGTCCCGTCCCCCAGCGCCGCCGGTGCGGCAACCGCCCCAGCGCCACGACCTGCCGAACCGTCAGCGCAAAATCCCTGGGCTGGTCCTGCACCACCGCCGCAAGGCCGCGCGCCACCTCGGACCCGTCCATCAGCCAGATGTCGCGCCCCATCAGCCGCACCGTGCCCTGGCGCGGGGCCTGTTGCCGCAAGATCAGCCGCAAAAGCGCGGATTTCCCTGCACCTTCCGCGCCGCAGATCGCCATGACCTGCCCCTGCGGCACCGAAAAACTGATCCCCGACAGGATGCCCTCATCCCCGCAGGGCCCCCAGCACACCCGGTCCAGCTGCACCGCCGGCAAACCCGCCCCGGTCATTGCAGCACCCCTTCGGCAATGTGGATGATCGCCGCCGGGTTCCGCGCCAAAGCCCCCTCACCCCACCGGGGCGGACAGCCCGCGCCGCCAAATGCCTTTCTCAGCTTGCGCAGTGGCACAAGATCCGGCGTGCGGACCAGAACCCGGTGCGGCGCGGCCCAAACCACAGAGCCAAAGGGCATGGCCATCGGCCGATGCGATGAATCGTCCATCGAACACTCCTTTCCGGGACACCCCGCCCGGTGGTTGGTTGCGTCGATGGCAGGTCTCCTGACTCGCGGGTCCTGGCTCGCCCCGCCTTCCCGCGCCCATCGGGGGCGCAGTGGCTTCGGGGGTCGCTCACCGCTTACAGTTGCGGGGGCAGTCACGGGTTTGGCGGCTGATGCCTGAACCTCACCGTATTCCCTTTTCACCCTGACCGCGCGAAGCTTGGTCCGGGAACCATCCCCGTCACATAGCCCGTGGCGGCACCCGGATGTCAAGCCCGCCCGCTGCCTGCTTTCCCTTCTGGAAATATCCCCGCCGGAGGCGCAGGCCGGGCCGGGGCACGCCGCTGCGGATCTGGCATCAGCCCTGCCGCCGCCAGCCGCCCCGCGCCCGGATCTCGCTGGATGAGGCGTCGTTCATCGGCAGGTTGACGAAAACCCAGGCCGGCCCCCGCCGCCGTGCCAGATTTTCTCCGCGCCCGACCCGGTTGCCCCGGAACACCTGCGCCGCCACCGACAGCCGCGCCCGCAAGCCCGATCCCGGCCGCGCCAGCACCCCCACCGGCACCATCGCCATGATCTGCCGCCAGCGGTCCCAGCGATGGAACTGCGCCAGATTGTCCGCCCCCATCAGCCAGACGAAGGTGACGCCGGGATAAAGCTTGCGCAGCGCGGCAATGGTATCCGCCGTGAACCGCGTGCCCAGCCGGGCTTCGATATCCGTGACCACCACGCGCGGGTCACCGCGCAGCATCGCGCTCGCATGGGCCAGCCGCTGCGCCATCGGCGCGGGCTGGCGCGCCTTCAGGGGATTGCCGGGGCTGACCAGCCACCAGACCCGGTCCAGCCCGATCCGCTTCAGCGCCTCGCGCGTGATATGGACATGGCCTTCATGCGCGGGATCGAACGACCCGCCCAGAAGCCCGATCACCATGCCGCGCCGCGCCTGCGGAAATCCCGCCCTCATCCCGTCCTCCGTCGCCCCGGCCCGATGTTGACCCCAAGCCGCGCGCCGTTACAATGGCTTGCAAGCAGGGCACCGGGCCAAGATGTCGGCTCCTTCGGGAAAACCGGCCGGGCGGGGCTTCCCCGTCCCTCTATCGGAACGCTGCACATTCGACGCATGACCGGCACTGGGCTTCACCCAGATCGGGTCATGCAGGACAGGTGAGGTTGGCCCGGTGTCCCTGCGGTGTTGCCATGCAGCCTGAACATCCGTTGGCCGCGCTGGCCGCATCCCTCTCGCAGCAGGTCTGGACGGCCGGGGCGCTGACTGCCCATCTGCGCCTGCGCCTGCCACAGACCTTCCTGCGCGCCGCCTCCACCCTGGCCAAGGGCCTGATCCGCGCCTTCCCCGGTCCCGTCGCCCCCGATCCCGGCCTGACCGTCAACGACCAGGTCAACATCCCGCGCGCCGCCTTCGATCGGCTGAAGGCCACGCTTCATCACCTGCGCCGCCCCGAAGACCGGCGCCGAGCCGATCCGGTCTTTCTTGCCCGCCTCTCCGGCCAGATCGCCTGGGTCGAACAGGTCGCCCCCGCCCGTGGTGCCCGTCTTCGCGCCGCTTTCGCCGCGCTCTAGACATTGCAGCCCGCCGCCTCTGCCGCTACATGGGCAGCAACCCGCGACATGGAGCATCCCGATGGCCAGCTATCAATACGTCTACCACATGGAAGGTGTCTCCAAGACCTATCCGGGCGGCAAGAAGTGCTTTGAGAACATCCATCTGAACTTTCTTCCGGGGGTGAAGATCGGCGTCGTCGGCGTCAACGGCGCGGGGAAATCCACGCTGTTGAAGATCATGGCCGGGATCGACACCGATTTCAAAGGCGAGGCCTGGGCCGCCAAGGGCGCCAAGGTCGGTTATCTGGCGCAGGAACCGCAGCTTGACCCCACGCTGGACGTGAAGGGCAATGTGATGCTGGGCGTGGCCCGCCAGACCGCCGTGCTGGAGCGCTACAACGAACTGGCGATGAACTATTCGGACGAGACCGCCGAAGAGATGGCCCAGTTGCAGGACCAGATCGACGCCGAAAACCTGTGGGAACTGGAAGCAACCGTCGGCGTCGCCATGGATGCACTGCGCTGCCCGCCCGATGATGCCGATGTCGAAACCCTGTCGGGTGGCGAACGCCGCCGGGTCGCGCTGTGCAAGCTGCTGCTTGAAAAGCCCGATATGCTGCTTCTGGACGAACCGACCAACCACCTGGACGCGGAATCGATCGCCTGGCTGCAAAAGCACCTGATCGACTACAAGGGCACCATCCTGATCGTCACCCACGACCGCTATTTCCTGGATGACATCACCGGCTGGATCCTGGAACTGGACCGCGGCCGCGGCATTCCCTACGAGGGCAACTATTCCGCCTGGCTGGACCAGAAGGCCAAGCGGATGGCGCAAGAGGCGCGCGAGGACAAGTCCAAGCAGAAGGCTCTGGAGAAGGAACTGGAATGGATCCGGTCCGGTGCCAAGGCCCGGCAGGCCAAGGGCAAGGCCCGGATCGCCCGCTATAACGAGATGGCCGGCCAGACCGTGCTGGAACGTGCCTCGACCGCGCAGATCATCATCCCGAACGGCGAACGCCTCGGCTCGAAGGTGATCGAGGTCGAGGGCCTGAAAAAGGCAATGGGCGACAAGCTGTTGATCGAGGATCTGTCCTTCACCATCCCGCCCGGTGCCATCGTCGGGGTGATCGGGCCGAACGGGGCGGGCAAATCCACCCTGTTCCGCATGATCACCGGTGCCGAGAAACCGGATGAGGGCACGATCACCATGGGCCCCACGGTGCAACTGTCCTATGTCGATCAGTCGCGCGACGCGCTGGACCCGAACAAGACCGCCTGGGAGGAAATCTCGGGCGGGTCCGAGATCATCCATCTGGGCGATCTGGAAATGAACTCCCGCGTCTATGCCGGGGCCTTCAACTTCAAGGGCACCGACCAGCAGAAGAAAGTCGGGTTGTTGTCGGGGGGCGAACGCAACCGCGTTCACATGGCGAAACTCTTGCGCTCGGGCGGCAATGTGCTGCTTCTCGACGAACCGACCAACGATCTGGACGTGGAAACGCTTCAGGCGCTGGAGGCCGCCATTGAGGATTTCGCCGGCTGCGCCATCATCATCAGCCACGACCGCTTCTTCCTCGACCGGCTCTGCACCCATATCCTTGCCTTTGAGGGTGACGCCCATGTCGAATGGTTCGAGGGCAACTTCGAAGCCTATGAAGAAGACAAGGTCCGCCGCCTCGGCCCGGATTCGATCGAACCGAAGCGGGTGAAATACAAGCGGTTCAGCCGATAAGCACAAGTCGGGGCGGGCTAGCTTGCCCCACCGTTTCAGGCCCCGGCAGGTGCCGGCTCTGCATTCCTGATGTTGTTGTCAGGTGACAGGGCATCATCCGGGTTATTTGCGCCATTTGCCGGAGTGTCGGGAACAGGTGCTTCCGGCATTTTGGCTTTTGGAACAGAAGTGTCGGGCACCACTGGCGGCTTTATTGCCTCTCCAAAGACAACTTCAAGACCTACCCGCTCCATCTCTTCCAGTTCGGCCATTCCCGCCGATGCCTTGGATCTCAGGTAAAGGATATGCGAGCCTTTCTGCACCCGGCCCTGCACCACCAGAATGCCATCTTCGGTAGCCAGAATCAGCTTTTTACATCGGCTGAGACGTGACTTGGCTTGGGTGGCAAGCAAATCTGGCCTGAAGCGTTGATGTATTGCGGTTGAAATCAGGACGACCAGACCAAGAAGCTCTTTGGCTTTTGTCCATTCATTTCCGCTGAGCAACGATGTAGCCAGCACGGCACCCACAACATATTGCGAGAATATCAGCAGGTTGAAGGCAGATGAGTTTCGGCTGACCTGCCTTTGATAGCGTGTCTGAAGGTCTTTCAAATCATCCAGGCGTGACAAGGCATCCAGATCGATTGAACCGATATCGACCTCCTCATCTCCCGAAAGCAGCGCTTCCAGATTATCCAGATTCGCCTTGCGCCCTCTGGCGCGCGACCCATAGAAAATCTGCTGCAACACCAAAAGCAGAAAGGCGATGACGACTGGTATGACCGTAAAAAGCATCAGGATCGAATAATCAACCTCTACCTGCATTCCGATAACATCTCTAAGCCAACTCCATGCTGCTTCCATAATTTCTCTCCAAGCTGAAATTGGTCCTGTTCTGGAAAATCTTCGCTCTTCCGATTTTTCTGTCAACGACACTGGCGTTTGGAATATCTGCTTCACGCATTTTTCACGCGACGACAAAAGCCTCACTTCCCAACAGCCGTCAGGCCAGATGGAACCCCCTCCCCGCTTCTGCGTTGCCTTGCTGAAACTGCATCAGGAGCATTCCATGAAGGGCATTCTCGCCTGGCTGATCGGCATCCCGATCCCCATCATCATCATCCTCTACTTCCTCGACGTGTTCTGAACCCGCCCCGGCCGCACCCTTGCGGCCGGGACAGTTTCCGTCGGCAATCGGGGCCCGGCAAACCTGGCCGCAGGATCGCCGTCGCCCCGGTGACACCGCCCCCACCTTTCCCCACCCCCGCCGCATTTCGGCCCGAATCCTGCGGCCAGATGACAGTATCGGAACGGGAGAACCCAATGGCTGCCATCCTTACCATCGCTGCGGGCTTTCTTGGCCTTGTCGTCGCTTTGGTCGCCCTTGCGCTGGGCAGCAGCTTTCTCATGGCCTTTCTGCTCTGGACCGCCGTCGGCATCGCGGCCACCTGCCTTGGCCTCGTCTGGTCGCTGATCCCGCAAAGCGCGCCTGCCCGCGTCTGATTTCCCCCGCGCTTGATTTCCGGGGCGAAAGACGGCATATAGCCAGCCGCGACGTTATCTCTCGACCTGTCTCCGACCATCGGCCACAGCCTCGACCCAAGCTGACTGCGCCAAGCCGCCGCACTTCCGCGGGCGGAATACTGGATTAGGAGATCTCACGATGGCCAAGGGCACCGTGAAGTGGTTCAACGAGACCAAGGGTTATGGTTTCATCGCCCCGGAAGGCGGCAAGAAGGACGTGTTCGTCCACATCACCGCGCTGGAGCGCGCCGGTCTGCGGTCGCTGAAAGACGGCCAGCCGGTCACGTTCGACATCGAAGCCGGGCGTGATGGCCGGGAATCGGCGACGAATCTCGCTCTGGCCTGAGTGCCGGACGCGACATTCCGAAAAGCAAAGGGCGGGTCAGCAGACCCGCCCTTTCGCATTTCTGCACCCGAATTCAGGCCGCGCGCCACATCAGCCGGTCGCGCAGCGCATGTTCGAACCCAACCCGCAGCGATACCGAAGACAGCGGCGCACGCAGGCAGACCGGAACATCGCGCTCCTGCGGAAAGACCTGGGCCGCATGGTCCTTGCAGATCAGAATCACCGGAACCCGGCTTTTGACGGCGGCCAGTGTCATGGCAGCATGCCGGCCGGCCTCGATCCCGCCCAGACCGTCGCAGTCCATCACGAAAAGGCCATAGCCCATCGGATCGTCGATCAACCCGGCAAGAGCGGCGTAAACCTCGGTTTCCTGATCAATCAGACCACCAAGCCCGGCAATGCGTTCCACAAGCGGCGTGTCGGTATCCGCCGTCAGCAGCATGACCCTGACGCCCCAGCCCACCGGAAGGGCGGTCGATGTGTCGAAATCATGTGAAACCTGCATGGTATGCCCCCTTGGCCCCTTGCCCCGGATGCATGCATTCTGCCTGGCACCTGGGGTATAAATATGCAGTTTTCCGGGAATCTTTCGGCAAACTCGCCATAAATCCGACGCAGTTGCCCCCGGCCGGAATTGCGCGCAGACTGACCTTGCGCTTTCCCGCAGGACCAGAATGACACCGCCGGATTACCACAAGATTATCGACGCCCCGACCTGGGCCTTCATCCGCGCGACCGACGCCGCCTATCCGCCCGACACCGCCAGCCTGAGCATCGCCGACCAGCGGCAGATCTATGACCGGATGTGCCGCGCCTTCTTTCGCGGCTATCCCCCCGGCGTCATCGCCGAAGACCGGGTCATCGGCGGCGTGCCCTGCCGGGCCTATCCTGGGGCCGGTCCGGCCAGCGTGATCTATCTGCACGGCGGCGGTTTTATGGTGGGCGGGCTGCACAGCCATGACGACATCTGCGCCGAAATCCGCAGCACCACCGGGTTGACCGTGATCTCGGTCGATTACCGGCTGTCGCCCGAGCATCGTCACCCTGCCGCCTTCGATGACGCCTGCGCCGTTGTCCGTGCCACATCCGGCCCGCTGGTTCTGGTGGGGGATTCGGCGGGTGGAAATCTTGCGGCGGCAACAGCCCATGCCCTGCGCGATCCGCGCATTCTGGGGCAGGTGCTGATCTATCCGGGGTTGGGCGGCAATCGCCAAAAGGGCAGCTATGTCACACATGCGCATGCGCCGATGCTGACGGCGGCCGATCTGGAGTTCTATGCCGGCATCCGGCATGGCGGAACAGCACCGCCACCGGGCGATGCAACCGTATCCCCCTTGCAGGACAAGGATTTTTCCGGCCTGCCGATGACGCTTGCCATCGGGGCGGAATGCGATCCGCTGCATGATGATGCCCCCGCTTATACCACCGCGATCCGTGCCGCCGGTGGCCGCGCCCATGCCGTCACCGCCACCGGCCTTGTCCACGGTTATCTGCGCGCCCGCGCCACCGTGCCCCGCGCCGCCGACAGCTTTGCCCTGATCACCGCCACCATTACTGCCTTTGCCGATGGCAATTGGCCCTTTGGAGACAGCCGATGAAACACGCGAACCTGACCAACTGGGCCGAACGGGTGGACCTGGCCGCCGCCTTCCGCTGGACCGTGCGCGAGAACATGCATGAGGCGGTATCGAATCATTTCTCGCTGGCGGTGAACCCAGAAGGGACGCGGTTCCTGATCAACCCGAACGGGCGGCATTTCGGCAGGATCACCGCATCGTCGCTGCTGGAACTGGATGCCAATGATCCCGCGACGATGGACCGGCCCGATGCCCCCGACCCCACGGCCTGGGGCCTGCATGGCAGCATCCACCGCGCCTGCCCGCATGCGCGCTGCCTGATGCATGTGCATTCGGTGCATGCCACGGTTCTGGCCAGCCTGGCCGACAGCCGCCTGCCGCCGATCGACCAGAATACCGCAATGTTCTTTGGGCGTTACGTTGTGGACGAGCAGTATGGCGGCATGGCCTTTGGCGATGAGGGCGCGCGATGCGCGGCGATGCTGGCCGATCCGAAGACCGGCACGATGATCATGGGCAACCATGGCGTGCTGGTGATCGGGCGGACGGTGGCCGAGGCGTTCAACCGGCTTTACTATTTCGAGCGTGCGGCCGAGACCTATATCCGCGCTCTGCAGACCGGGCGGCCCTTGCGGGTGCTGCCGGATGAGGTGGCCGAAAAGACCGCGCGGGAATGGGAGGACTATCCCGGCTATGCCGAGAATTTCCTGCGGGAAATCAAGGCGCTGCTGGATGCCGAGGCCCCGGATTACGCCAGCTGACGCTCATCGGTGACTTCGTCCCTCTTCGCCCGCGACGAGGAGACGAAGTCGCACGAGGAGCGTCAGGAGAAGAAACTAGCTTTCGTCATCGTCGCGGGCACCGGAACCCCCATCCGCGTCAGGATCGAGGGGGCCAGTGCCAGCTGGTCCAGCACAACATCTTGTGGCGGCAGTTCGGAATCGCCGAAGTAATAGAAGGCGAAGTCACGCTGATCCTCGCCCGTGCCGCCATGATGGCCGCGGGCATCCTGGCCATGGTCGGCTGTGACGATCACCTCATATCCCGTCTTGCGCCAGCGGTGGATGAACGGGGCAAGCTGGGCGTCCATCACGAAACAGGCGTGGTCCATCTCGGCGCAATCATGGAAGAACCGGTGCCCCATGCTGTCCAGCGTGCAGGTGTGCAAAATTCCGTAATCAATTGATTTGTATTCACAAAGCCGCGTCAGCGTGCCGAACAGATCATGATCCGCCGGGGTCATCTGGTTGTCATGACCATAGCCCTGCATCGTATGGAACCGGCCATGGGTGATCGGGCCGCCCGGTTCGTCATATTCGATGTCGCGCACCACATCGAAGGGCGAGCGGTTGAAAAACTCGGACCAATAGGAATGCGTCACCGCGCCGGTGATCTTGCCCGCCCGCGACAGTTCGGAAAAAACGTCAGGGAAATCAAGACGATGGATGCCCGCATTGTCCCAGATTCCATGCACCTGCGGTGGCAGGCCGGTGTGGATCGAGGCATAGCAGCAGGCCGAGGTCGAGGGCAGCGTGGCCCGCATCCGGCGCACCCGCGCCTGCCCCTGTTCGACCCAGCCTTCAAGATTGCCGAACAGGCGACGCCAGTTGCGGTAAGGCACCCCATCGAGAATGATCAGCAGCAGTTTTGTCATGTCTGGTCCACGTATGGCTTACGTATGGTTTACGTATGGCTGACAGCCATACATCGGGAAGCCGGAGCCAAAGAAGGCTCCGGCCAGCTATCTGTGAAGAGATCGGCTTTCAGTTCCCTGCGCTTTCCATCTTGCGATGCGCGATCACCCGCTCCAGCCAGCCCAGTTCCATCTCGGGGACCGAGGACAACAGAAGATCGGTGTAATCGTCGAAGGGCGGTGCCAGCACATCGCTTTTCTGGCCGTAGCGCACCACCGCGCCCTTGAACATCACGGCGATCTTGTCGGAAATCGCCCGCACGGTCGCAAGGTCATGGGTGATGAAGAGATAGGCCACATGGGCCTCGGCCTGAAGGTTCAGCAGCAGCTTCAGGATGCCATCGGCCACCAGCGGATCCAGCGCCGATGTCACCTCGTCGCAGATGATCAGCTTGGGCTTCGCGGCCAGCGCGCGTGCGATGCAGACGCGCTGCTTCTGCCCGCCCGACAATTCGGCGGGGTAGCGGTCGGCAAAGCCCTTGCCCATCTCGATCTGATCCAGCAGCTCTTGCAGCCGCTTTTCCTTTTCCGCCCCCCTCAGGCCGAAATAGAACTCCAGCGGGCGGCCGATGATGGTGCCCACGGTCTGACGCGGGTTCATCGCCGTATCGGCCATCTGGTAGATCATCTGGATTTCGCGCAGATCATCCCTGCTGCGGCCCTTCATGTCGTTCGACAGCGTGCGCCCGGCAAAGGTGATGCGTCCGCCGGTGGGCGGCAGAAGGCCGGTGATGGCGCGGGCCAGCGTGGATTTTCCCGAACCGGATTCGCCCACAACCGCCAGGGTCTGACCCGGCGGCAGGTCGACCGAAACATTCTTCAGCACGTCGAAATTGGTGCCGCGATAGCGGGCGGTGACGTTCTGCACCGACAGGACCGGCGGGGCCGGGGCCTTTTCGGCATGGTCCAGCGACCGCACGGACACCAGCGCCTTGGTGTAATCCTGCTGGGGCCGGTTGATGATCTGGTCGGTGCTGCCCAGTTCCACCATGCGGCCATGCCGCAGCACCATGATCTCATCCGCGACCTGCGCCACCACGGCAAGGTCATGGGTGATATACAGCGCGGCAACATGGGTGTCGCGGATCGCTTCCTTGATCGCGGCCAGCACGTCGATCTGCGTCGTCACGTCCAGCGCGGTGGTGGGTTCGTCGAAGATCACCAGATCGGGTTTCGGGCACAGCGCCATGGCCGTCATCACCCGCTGCAACTGCCCGCCCGACACCTGATGCGGATAGCGGTTGCCGATGGTTTCGGGGCTGGGCAGGCCCAGCTTGCGAAACAGCACAACGGCGCGTTTCTCGGCCTCGGCCTTGGACATGATGCCATGCGACAGCGAGGTTTCGATCACCTGCTCCATCAGCCTTTTCGCCGGATTGAAACTCGCGGCGGCGGATTGCGACACATAGGTCACTTCCTTGCCGCGCAGGCTGCGCAGATCGCGCGGCCCGGCGATGCGGATGTCACGCCCGTTCAGGCGGATCGACCCGGCCGTCAGACGCACCCCGCCCCGGCCATAGGACATGGCCGACAGGCCGATGGTGGATTTGCCCGCCCCGGATTCGCCGATCAGCCCCAGCACGCGGCCGCGCTGCAACCGGACGTCGACGCCATGCACCAGCGTCACGTCCTTCGGCGGTTCGCCCGGCGGGTAAGAGGTGGCCTCGATCACCAGGCCCTTGATGTCCAGAAGCAGATCGTCAGCCACCGCGGCCTCCTTTCAGGCTGGAGGTGCGGGTCAGGATCCAGTCCGCCACCAGGTTGACGCTGATCGCCAGCGCGGCGATGGCCGCCGAGGGCAGCAGAGCGGCGGATTTCCCGTAGATCAGCCCGTCCTTGTTTTCCTTGACCATGCCCCCCCAGTCGGCCAGCGGCGGCTGCACGCCAAGGCCCAGGAACGACAGGGTCGAGATGAACAGGACCGCGAAGATGAAGCGCAGGCCGAATTCGGCGACCAGCGGCGACATGGCATTGGGCAGGATTTCGCGGAAGATCACCCAGTTGCCCCGCTCACCCCGCAGCTTGGCGGCCTCGACGTAATCCATCACCGCGATATCGGCGGCGACGGCGCGGCTCAGGCGGAAGACGCGGGTGCTGTCCAGCACCCCGATCACCAGGATCAACACGGTCAGGTTCAGCGGCAGCACCGACAGAAGCACCAGCGCCACGATCAGCGACGGAATGGCCATCATCAGATCGACGCCGCGTGACAGGGTCTGGTCGATCCAGCCGCCCTGAACCGCCGCGAAGAAGCCGAGGAAGGCCCCCAGCGAAAAGGCCAGCACCGAGGAGGCCAGCGCCACGAAGATCGTGACCTGCGCGCCATAGATCAGCCGCGACAGGATATCGCGGCCGATGGTGTCGGTTCCCAGCCAGTATTGCGCCGACGGCCCTTCCCAGACCCCGCCGACGGCAAGGTCGATCGGATAGGGGGCCAGCCATTTGGCGAAGATGGCGACGAACAGGAAGCCTCCGGTCAGGACGAGGCCGATGAGGGCGGAAACAGGTATCCTCATTTCGGGTGCCTCAGACGCGGATTTGCCAGGATGCCGATGATGTCGGCCAGCATGTTCAGGAAGATGTAGACGGCGGCGAAGATCAGCCCCACCGCCTGCACCACCGGCAGATCGCGCTTGGTCACATGGTCCACCAGATACTGCCCAAGGGCGTTGTAGCCGAACACCACCTCGACCACGACGACGCCAACCACCAGATAGGCCAGGTTCAGCATGACGACGCTGACGACAGGGGCGACGGCATTCGGAAAGGCGTGGCGCCAGATGATCGTCATCGGCGACAGGCCCTTCAGCTCGGCCGTTTCGACATAGGCCGATTGCATGACGTTCAGGATCGCCGCGCGGGTCATCCGCATCATATGGGCCAGAACGACCAGCACCAGCACGATGACCGGCAGGGCCACGGCATGCAGTTTGGCCCAGAAGCCCATTCCCGGAAACACCATGGCAACCGGCTGGAAGATCGGGATCAGCTGGGTCAGGAAGTAGATGACGAAATAGGCCGCCACGAATTCCGGCAGGGAAATCGTCGTCAGCGTGATGCCAGAGATCAGCTTGTCCGGCCAGCGCCCGGCATAGCGGGCGGCGACAAGACCCAGAAGGATGGCCAGCGGCACCGAGATGGCGGCCGCGCAGCCGGCAAGGAACAGCGTGTTGCCCAGCCGTTGGCCGATCGAGGTGGCAATGTCGGCCCCGTTGGTCAGCGCCGTGCCAAGATCGCCGGTCAGAACACCGCCGAGCCAGGTGAAATATCGTGTCAGGGCGGGCTCGTTCAGGCCCAGCTTCTCGCGCAGGTTGGCCAGCGCCTCGGGTGTGGCCTGCTGACCAAGGATCGCCTGGGCGGTATCGCCCGGCAGCGCCTCGACCCCCAGAAAGATCACCGCCGAGACGGCCAGGAGGAGAAGCAGGCCCAGCGCAATGCGCTGGACCAGAAGTTTCACGATGGGATGCACCGGCGCAGCCTCAGGCCAGCCAGCAACGGACCTGGGCGCGGCCGTTCATCAGCTCTCCGTTCGGGTCGTCGACCCAGCCCTGGATCTTTTCGCTGACGCCCGAGACGAAATCGTTGAACATCGGCAGGATCAGGCCGCCTTCGTCGCGCAGGATATGGGCCATTTCGGAATACATGCCCTTGCGCTTGGCCTCGTCCAGTTCGCCCCGCGCCGCGATCAAGAGTTCGTCGAACTTGGCGTTCTTGAACTTGGTGTCGTTCCAGTCGGCGGTGGACAGATAGGCGGTGGAATACATCTGGTCCTGCACCGGACGGCCACCCCAATACGAGGCGCAGAACGGCTCGACGTTCCAGACGTTCGACCAGTAGCCGTCATCCGGCTCCAGCTTGACGCTGAGCGGGATGCCGGCGGCATTGGCCGATGCGGCAAAGAGGTTGGCCGCATCCACAGCACCGGGGAAGGCACCGGGGGCCGTGCGCAGGATGATCGGGCTGCCGTCATGGCCGGATTTGTCGTAATATTCCTTGGCCTTGGCGGCATCGTATTCGCGCTGCTCGATGCTGTTGTCGAACAGGGGATAGGCGGCGTTGATCGGGAAGTCGTTGCCGCGGCTGCCCAGCCCGCCCAGGATCTTGTCGACCAGTTCCTGCCGGTTGACCGCATGTTTCAGCGCCATCCGCACGTCATTGTTGTCGAACGGGGCCTTGTCGACATGCATGATGAAGACATAGTGGCCACGGCCGGCGACATGCTTGATCGTCACGCCGGGCACACCCTTCAGCAGTTCCACGATCTTGGGATCGACCCGATTGATCATGTGGACCTGGCCCGATTGCAGCGCCGCGGTGCGGGCGGTGTTGTCGTTGATGACCAGGAATTCCACCTCATCGGCATGGCCGATGCTGCTGTCGAAATAGTTGGCATGCTTGGTGAAGGTGTAACGCACGCCCGGCTCGTTGGCCGTCACCTTGTAGGGCCCGGCCCCGTTGCCCGCAGCGGGCGCGTCCACGCCGCCGCCCGGCTGGATGATCAGGTGATAATCGCCCATCAGATAGGGCAGGTCGGCGTTGCCCGCGGCCAGCTTCAGCGTGACCATGTCGCCTTCGGCCTTCATCTCGGCGATGCCCTGGACGATGCCCAGCGCGCCCGACTGGGCCTTTTCGTCGGTATGGCGCTTCAGCGTCGCCACCACGTCATCGGCCGTGACGGTGCCGCCGTTGTGATATTCCACCCCGGCGCGGATCTTGAATTTCCATTCCGTCGCATCGGGGCTGGACGAGATTTCCTCGGCGATCCGGTGATCCAGCGACCCGTCGGGGTTCACATCCACCAGCATCTCGCCCCAGGTCATGTTGACCTGGAATGGCACCTCGGATGCGGCCAGCGCCGGATCGAGGCTGTCGGTCGACTGGCCACCCGCGAGGCCGGCGCTGATCTTGCCGCCCTTCTTGGCTTCCTGCGCCCCGGCAACCTTGCCGTACAGCGCCCCGGCCAGACCGGCCGAAACGCCCAGGGCCGTCGAGCGGCCCACGAATTCGCGCCGGGTCATCCGCCCGCGGCGCACATTGTCGATCAGCTGGTCAAGCCGCTGGCTTGCATCCGTCATGTCCGTTCTCCCTGTTGCAGTCCCAGAGTTTTCCTGGGGGATTCTTTTGTTGACTTGTGAATCAATAAACCGCGAAGCCCCGCGCGGGGCAAACCTTTTTTCATGTCAGCCGCGCGGCAGTCTCTCATGTGAAGCGCCGCTCCACCTCGTCATCCCACAAACGTTCGAACACCTTGGCGCTGCCCTCCCATGCGGTCAGCCGGGCCCGCATCCGCAGATGGGTGGCGGTGGCGGTCATCTCGGCCTGCGCCTCGGTGCGCACCGCCCAGGCCCCGCGCGACAGCCGCTGCTCCCAGCGATGCACCGCGCGCGCCGACAGCGGATCGTCGGGATGCACCTCCCAGCGCTCGCTCATCGTCTCGCCGGTGATCAGGCCATGGGTCAGGTTCTCGGCATCGCCCAGGTCATCCTCGACCACCAGCGCGCGGGTGCCGGTGATCAGGTCCTCTTCGACAAGGCGCCGGGTCCGGCCCGGACGGATCACCCGATGCGCCCAGGGTTTCGCATGTTCTGCGGGCGGCGGGGTCCATTCCGCCGCATCGGCACCCTGATGAACCGGCAGGGTCAGACTGCCGCCGGTGACGGTCAGCGTCGCGGCCTGCGGCGAAGGCCAGACAAAGGGCCAGTAGGTCGTCGACAGCGCCAGCCGCAGCCGGTGCCCTGCCGCCAGACGATAACCCATCTGATCCAGCCGGAACGCCAGCCCGACCGCCTGCCCCGGCACCATCGGCTGCGGATCCGCCATGCCGTCGCGGTGGCACAGGTTCAGCATCCCATGCGCAATCCGCACCGAAGTGCCGTCCGGTGCCACATCGCACAGCCGCGCCACCACAAAACCCAGCGGCTGATCGGAGGACAGCGTCAGCCGCAACTCTGCCGCCCCCAGCAGTTGCAGATCCGCCTCCAGCGCCGCGCCGTCGAAACACAGGGACAGCGCGTCATCCGCCGCCTGATCGCCCGGCATTTCGGCATTCAACCCCATCGGGAAATATTCGCCCGCCGCCATGCCCAGATGCTGCGGAGTCGAAACCGGCAGGGCAAACCCCGCTGCCTTTTCATCTTTGCCCAAATACCCCACGGGGTAGTCCATTGGTATCGCCATTGGTCCGAGAGACCAATGGACTGGGGGGTGTGAAACCCCCGCTTCCGGCGCTGCCAGATGCAGAACCATCGGCGCGACGCGCGGCGAGGGCCAGGCCGCCTCCTGCACCCAATGCCCCGGCCGGTGCCGGGCGCTGGCGTCGGGCGGCGCGGAATGCAGGACATAGGCGCGATAGGCCGGGTCCTCTTCGGCCGCGTTCCCGACCCCCTTCAGCCAGCGGTCCCACCAGCGGATCGCCATCTGCAGGAAACCGATGCGCGGCCCCGGCACGGCGGTATGCGGATATTGATGCACCCAGGGCCCGACCACGCCGCAGACCTTGCCGGGCGCATGTTCGGCCATCGCGGCGACGGTGTTCATGTAATTGTCGGCCCAGCCGCCCCAGACCATCGCCGGCACGGTGTTGCGGGCCCAGTCCTCGCAGACCGAGCCATGCGCCCAATAGCCGTCGCGGGCCTGATGCCCGGCCCAGACCGGCGCCATCCAGGGCTGTGCCCGCAGCCGCCGCAGCCAGTCCTCGCGCCAGTCCTCGCGCAACAGGGGATCGGGCGGCCGGCTGGAATAGGACAGCATCACCGCCCCCCAGCCGAAATTCTCGCCCAGCAGGCAGCCGCCCTTGAAATGGATGTCATCGGCGAAACGGTCTGCGGTCGAACAGACCGAGATCACCGCCTTCAGCGCGGGCGGACCATTGAAGGCCGCCTGCAGGCAGTTGAAGCCGCCCCAGCTCTTGCCCATCATCCCGACATTGCCGTTGCACCAGGGCTGGGCCGCCAGCCAGCCGATCACGGCAACGGCATCGTCCATCTCCTGCTGGCTGTATTCGTCCAGCATCAGCCCTTCGCTGTCGCCGTTGCCGCGCATGTCGACCCGAACGCAGGCATAGCCATGCCCCGCGACATAGGGATGCATCATCTCGTCGCGCGGCAGGGTGCCGTCGCGCTTGCGGTAGGGGATGTATTCCAGCACCGCCGGAACCGGGTTCGCGGCCGCATCCACCGGCATCCAGACCCGCGCCGAAAGCCGCAGCCCGTCGGGCAACGGGATGCCCATGTCCTCATGCTCGACGATGGCATGCGGGAAGTCTTCGCGTATGGTCACTGGCAATCCCCCTGCCGCCATAGGATATTATCCGCTTGTATAATTCAAGCCGGAAGCGACACCTGGCACCACATTTCCGACATGCGCCCCTGCCGCGTCCCGGCTGGACAAAATCACCTGCTCTGGCAGACTTCCCGCTCCGGTCCCTGACACAATGGTTGCGCATGACATCGCTTTCCTGCCGCTGCGGCCAGAGCCACCTAACGCTTTCCGGCCCGCCGATCCTGGCGGCCGACTGCTGCTGCGACAGCTGCGCCAGGGCCGCCGCCCGGCTGGAGGCCCTGCCAGGCGCGCCGCGGATCACCGATGATCTGGGGGCCACGCCCTTCGTGCTGTATCGCAAGGACAGGGTGATGTTCGACACAACCGCGCCGCCGCGCAGCTTTCGCCTGTCGTCCGATGCGAAGACCCGCCGCCTGCTGGCGCCCTGCTGCAACACGCCGCTGGGGCTGGAGTTTTCCGGCGGCCACTGGATCAGCCTGTATGCCGCGCTCTGGCCCGCCGGCACCGCGCCGAAAGCGACGCTGCGCACCATGACCGGCGACCGTCCCGACCGCGACAACCTGCCGGGCGACATCCCCAATGCCCGCAGCCAGTCGCCCGGCTTCATCTGGGCGCTGCTGACCGCCTGGATCGCCATGGGCTTTCGCGCCCCGAAGATCGCCACGGAAGGAGAGGTCGATGCCTGAGGCTGAAAAGATCGAGGTGCTGAACGTCACCTCGCCGCATCATGTCACCCGCGTCGACCGCGCGAAATACATGGCGATGCGCAGCGCCCTGATGGCTGTCCTGCCCGATGCCGCCCCCGGACTGACCCCGGCCGAGGCGCAGAAGGCCCTGCTGGCGCATCTGGACCCCGGCCTGTTTCCCGGCGGCGAAAAGGCCGGGTGGTGGATGAAATGCGTGCAGCTGGATCTTGAGGCGCGGGGCGTGATCACCCGCGGCCCGAAATCCCCCGTGCGGCTGTGGCGTCTGCCGGGCTGAGGGTCAACACACCCTACGCTGCATGTCATGGCCGGCCGCCGGAGGGGTTTTGCACCCCTCCCGCGACCATTGGTTGCCTGAACCAATGGCGCAAACCATGGTCGCACTCCCCGCAGGGTATTTGCCGAAGGGAAAGCGGAAGACCGGCAAAGATGATGTGCCCGCTGGCCCTGTGCCGCAACCGGGGCCGCTTCGTTTCCTTGCGCTGACCCGTCCGTTCCGTGCTATCGGGCGGGCGTGGCGCAGCTAGTCTTGCGCCGTCGTGCAAGAGCCGGAGCATATGATGACCCGCCCGAACATCCTGATCCTGATGGTGGACCAGCTGACCGGAACCCTGTTCCCCGATGGCCCGGCCGGGTTCCTGAAGGTGCCGAACCTGCGCCGGCTGGCGGCGCGTTCGGTGCGGTTCCAGAACAGCTATACCGCCTCGCCGCTCTGCGCCCCGGCGCGGGCCTCGTTCATGTCGGGGCAATTGCCGCGCCGCACGCGGGTCTATGACAATGCGGCCGAGTTCACCAGCGACATCCCCACCTTTGCCCATCACCTGCGCCGGGCGGGATACCAGACCGCGCTGTCGGGCAAGATGCATTTCGTCGGGCCGGACCAGTTGCACGGATTCGAACAGCGGCTGACGACCGACATCTACCCGGCCGATTTCGGCTGGACCCCGGATTACCGCAAGCCGGGCGAGCGGATCGACTGGTGGTATCACAACATGGGATCGGTGACGGGCGCGGGCGTGGCCGAGATCACCAACCAGCTGGAATATGACGACGACGTGGCCTTTCAGACGGTGCAGAAGATCTATGACCTGTCGCGCGGGCTGGATGCGCGCCCCTGGTGCCTGACCGCCAGCTTCACCCATCCGCATGATCCCTTTGTCGCGCGGCGCAGATACTGGGACCTTTACGAAGGTGCGCCGGAACTGGAGCCGCCGCCCGCGCTGGCCTATGACGACATGGACCCGCATTCGCAGCGGCTGATGGATGCCTGCGACTGGCGCGGGCTTGAGGTGACGCCGGATGATATCCGCCGCTCGCGCCAGGGTTATTTCGCCAATATCTCCTATGTCGACGACAAGATCGGCGAGATCCTGGCGGCGCTGGAGGCGACCCGGCAAGAGGCGATCGTGGTCTTCGTCTCGGACCATGGCGAGATGCTGGGCCGCAAGGGATTGTGGTTCAAGATGAACTTTTTCGAAGGCTCGGCCCGCGTGCCGCTGATGATCGCAGCACCGGGGCTGGAGCCGGGGCTGGTGCAGGATCCGGTCTCGACCATCGACCTGACGCCGACGCTCTGCGATCTGGCCGGGGTGTCGATGGCCGAGGTGATGCCCTGGACCGACGGAGAATCGTTGCTGCCGCTGGCAAAGGGGACGGCGCGGCAAAGCCCGGTGGCGATGGAATATGCCGCCGAAGGCTCGATCACGCCGCTGGTGGCGCTGCGGCAGGGGGCGTGGAAATACACCCGCTGCCTGGCCGATCCCGAACAGCTGTTCGATCTGGGCAACGATCCTGACGAAGCGGTGAACCTGGCCGCCGATCCGCGCGCCGCCGAGGTACTGGCGCATTTCCGCAAGATCGCCGATGCGCGCTGGGATCTGGCCGCCTATGACGCCGAAGTCCGGCAAAGCCAGGCGCGGCGCTGGGTGGTCTATGAGGCGCTGCGCAACGGCAGCTATTACCCCTGGGACTACCAGCCGCTGCGCGCAGCCTCAGAGCGCTACATGCGCAACCACATGGATCTGAACGTGCTGGAAGAGTCGAAACGCTTTCCGCGCGGGGAATAGCGGCAATCCGGCAGAGCGGCTGCCGCCGCATTGTTCCTGGGTCGGGCCGACGGCAGCGCTTGTGGGCCGATGTCGGCCGATGGGGGCATTCTGCCCCCATGCCATCGGTTTCTCGAACCGATGGCGAACCCGATGGCATACCCCCTGAGGATATTTGCAGAAGGGAAAGCGATCCTGACTTTCCCTTCCTGAAATATCCCCGCCGGAGGCATCCGCCGGTCGTCGCACAAGACCGGCAAGATCTGGTCCGTGGCAACGCCGCCGAGCGGGGGCTCGATGCCCCCCGAGGCGGCATGCCCTATCTGGCATCCTGCAACAGGATCTCGCCCGCCTTCCAGCCGACCAGAATCGCGGGCGCATTGGTGTTGCCGGCGATCAGGTTGGGGAAGCTGGCGGCGTCGGCCACCCGCAGGCCCTGCAGGCCATGCACCCGCAGCCGGGCGTCGATCACCGATGTCGTGGGATCGCGCCCCATGCGGGCGGTGCAGGACGGGTGATAGACCGTGCCGGAGCGTTGGCGGAAATCGTCGATCAGGGCCTCGTCGCTCTGCACCTGCGGGCCGGGGCGGAGTTCCTCCTCGACCCAGCGGGCAAAGCTGGGCTGGGCGGCAACCTTGCGCAGAAATTTCACCGCCAGCAGCATCTCCTCGACATCCTCGGGCGTCGCATAGGCATTGGCGACGATCTCGGGATGCGCCAGCGGATCGGGGCTCTTGATCCGCACATGCCCGCGCGATGTGGGGCGGCAGTTCGACAGGCCCAGCGACAGGCCTGGAAATGGATCGGGGGTCAGCAGCGGGCGTTCGCCCGCCTTCGGCAGCAGGGTCGAGAAGGCCTGGAAGTAAAGCTGCATGTTCGGGCGGTCGAAGTCCGGCCGGGTGCGGAAGAAGCCGCCGCCGTGGTTGATCGACTTTGCCAGCGGCCCGCCGCCAAGGGCCAGATACCACAACCCCATCAGCGCCTTGCCGAACCAGGGCCGCAGGATGTTGTTGTAGGTCGGCACCTTCATCTTCCAGGTGTAGTTGATGCCGTGATGGTCCGACATGTGGCTGCCGACATTGACGTTGTCCGCGACAACCGGGATGCCCATGCCCTGCAGCAGCCCGCCCGGCCCGATGCCGGACAGTTGCAGGAGTTGCGGCGTGTTGATCGCGCCGCCGCAGAGGATGACCTCGGCGCTGGCGCGCAGCGTCCGGCGCTGGCCGTCCTGAAGGTATTCCACCCCGGTGGCGCGGGTGCCGTCCAGGATCACCCGCGTGACCTGCGCGCCGGTGATCACCGCCAGATTCTGCCGCCGCATCGCCGGGCGCAGGAAGGCCCGCGCGGCCGAGTTGCGGCGGCGGCCTCTGATCGTCATCTGATAGGTTCCGGCGCCTTCCTGCTCGGCTCCGTTGAAATCGTCGTTATAGGACAGCCCGGCCTCGCCGCAGGCGGCGATGTAGTCTTCGACCAACCAATGCAGGCCCTTGCGATTGCGGCTGATGAAGAGGGGCCCGCCGCTGCCGCGCCATGCGTTGCCGCCGGCCTCGTTGTTCTCGATCTGTTTGTAGGCGCTCAGCACCTCGTCCCAGCCCCAGCCGGGATTTTCCGCGCCCCATTCGTCGTAATCGGCGCGGTGGCCGCGGATCCAGACCATCGCGTTGATCGAGGACGAGCCACCGAGGATGCGCCCGCGCGGAATATGGTCGCGCTGGCCGTTGAGGCCGGGGTCGGGTTCGGCGGCATACATCCAGTTGACGGCGGGGTTGTAGAACAGCTTGCCATAGCCGAGCGGCATCTGGACGAAGAACCGTCGGTCGGTTCCGCCTGCCTCGATCACCGTCACCCGGTATTTGCCGTTTTCGGTCAGCCGGTTGGCCAGGGCACAACCGGCCGAACCCGCGCCGACGATGATGTAATCTGGGTCTTCCATGGTCCGCTTCATGGCTGTCGTCCGGGGGTTTCACACCCCCGGACCCCCGTGGGATATTTCGGGAAGGGAAAGGTACAGGGCAGGGATAGCCGGGAAAGCCGGGCGGGCCACGCCGGAATGCGACGGAAAATGTCGCAGTCGGCAAGGAAATCCCGCCGGGACCGGCGCGGATCAACCCGGACAAGGGCAGGCCGAGTGCCTTTGGCTGTCGCCGCCGGTCTATTTCCCCTTCCAGACCGGATCGCGCTTTTCGGCGAAGGCGCGGGCGCCTTCCAGCTGGTCTTCGGAGGAATACAGCCGGTCCACCGTCGGCAGCAGCCGTTTGGTGATGCGGTTCAGCGCGTCCTGGAAGCGCATGTTTTCGGCCTCGCGCACCACTTCCTTGATCGCGGCATAGACCAGCGGGGGCCCCGATTCCAACAGGCGGGCAAGGTCCCAGGCCTTGTCCATCAGGGTCTCGGGCTGGCAGATTTCCTTGACCAGCCCCCAGCGGAACGCCTCTTCCGCGTCGAACCAGCGCCCGGTCAGCAAGAGGTCCATCGCGACATGATAGGGGATGCGTTTCGGCAGCTTGATGCTGGCGGCATCGGCCACGGTGCCCGAGCGGATTTCGGGCAGGGCAAAGGTGGCATTGGTGGAACAGAGGATGATGTCGCCCGACAGCGCCAGTTCCAGACCGCCGCCGCAGCAGATGCCCTGCACCGCCATGATGACGGGCTTGTTCAGGTTCGGCAGTTCCTGAAGGCCGCCGAAGCCGCCGACGCCGTAATCGCCGTCGACAGCATCGCCTTCGGCCGCGGCCTTCAGATCCCAACCGGGGCAGAAGAATTTCTCGCCCGAGGCGCGGACGATGCAGACCCGCAGGCTGTCGTCATCGCGGAAGTCGCGGAAGACCAGGCCCATGACACGGCTGGTCTTCAGGCTGATCGCATTGGCCTTGCCAGAGTCGAGCGTGACTTCGAGGATGGCCCCTTCGCGGCGGGTTTTCACCGGACCTTCGGTTCGCATTTCCATGGGCATGTCAGACCTTCCTGATCAGCGCATCCACCGCCACGGCCCCTTCGGCCCGGACGAGGATGGGGTTGATTTCGATTTCTTCCAGCGTGTCATCGGCCAGCATCCGCGCGCCCAGCTGCACCGCGATGCGGGCGACGGCGGCCATGTCGGCCCCTGGCCGGCCGCGATAGCCATTCAGCAGCGGCCAGAGGCGCAGGCGCTGTGCCGCCTCCAGCACCTGCGCTTCGGTGGCGGGCAGGACCAGCGTGACGGTATCGGCCAGAACCTCGGCAGTGACGCCGCCCATGCCAAGGGTCAGGGTGGCGCCATAGACCGGGTCACGCCGCAGGCCGAGAAGGATTTCCGCCACCGCGCCCGTCACCATTTCCTCGGCCAGATAGCCGGTGGCACCCGGCATCTCGGCCTGGCCGTCCAGCGAATTCAGGCCCAGCCGCACCGCCCCGGCCTCGGTCTTGTGGGCAAAGCCAAGGCCCTTCAGCGCGAAGGGCGCCGTCAGGCCGCTGAGGTCGAGATCGGCCAGCCGCGCGGCGGTGACGGCTTTCGGCACCGCGACACCTGCGGCGGACAGCAGCGCCTTGCCTTCGGCCTCGCTCAGCATCGCCGCGTCGCGCGGCGGCAGCGCCCTGGCCGGTCGCCAGCCCGGCGTTCCGGCCGGGGTCTGCGCGGCGCGGATGGCTGCAAGCGCGGTTTCCAGCCCGAGGAGGGCACAGACACCCTGATCCAGCATCTTGCCCACCCGGCCTTCACCGAAGTTTTCCACCATCGAGGCGACGGGGAAGGCGATCTTGCCAGTAGCCTGCTGCGCCGCGACGATGGCATCCAACGCGGGCTGATACCAGGCATCGCTGCACCGGTCGGTGCGCGGCGTGTCGATGATGTAGATGCCGGCGTCATAGGCATCGAGCATGGCGGTAAAGACCTCGGTCGTCTTCGGCCCGTCGCCCCAGATGAAGGTGTGGTAATCCAACGGGTTGGAGATGGTGGGAATTTCCCCCAGCACTGCGAACAGCCGGTCATGCGTGGCCTGCGGCACCGGCGGAAAGTCGATGCCGAAGGGCGCGGCAAGATCGGCCACCAGCCCGGCCTCGCCCCCCGAACAGGAGAGCGAGCAGATGCGGGTGCCGATCTGGGGCCCATGGACGTGGAAGATCTTCAGCGTTTCGATCAGTTCGCTGGGCGTGTTGACCTCGGCCACCCCGATCTGGCGCAGGAAGGCGGAAGAGGCCGCACCACCCCCCGCCAGCGACGCGGTATGGCTGGCGGCGGCGGTGCGCGAAAGTTCGGTCTTGCCGGACTTGATCGCCACCACCCCCTTACCCATGGCGCGGGCCTTTTCGGCCAGCTCGGCAAAGGCGGGGGCATCGTCGATCCCCTCGATGTACAGCCCGACGGCGGTGACGCGCGGATCGTCCAGCAGGGCGCCGGTCAGTTCCGCCAGCCCGACAACGGCGGCATTGCCCAGACAGGCGACATAGGCCACCGGAAGGCCGCGCGCCTGCATGCCGAGGTTGATGACGATGTTCGAGGACTGGCTGACCAGCGCCACGCCCTTGTCCACGCGGATGCCGCCATGCTGGTCGGGCCACAGAAGCGCACCGTCCAGATAGTTGATCACGCCATAGCAATTGGGGCCAAGGATCGGCATCTCGCCCGCCGCGGCGACCAGCCTGTCCTGCAACCCGGCCTCGCCCGCCTCGGTCCAGCCGGAGGCAAAGCAGATCGCCCCCCCTGCGCCCATCCGCCGCAACTCATCGACCACCTCGATGGTGGCAAAGCGGTTGACGCCGATGAAGGTGGCATCCGGCGGCTCGGGCAGATCGGCCAGCGACGCATAGGCCTTCAGCCCGCCGATTTCCGGTTTCGTCGGATGCACCGGCCAGACCGGCCCGGCAAAGCCCATCTTGCGGCATTGGTCGATGACATTCTGCGCCCAGCCGGCGCCCAGAACGGCAATGTGGCGCGGACGAAGCAGGCGATCGAGGCGCGTCATGTGCGGCCTCTGCGCATTTTGGCAACGACCGGGGGCGCTTCGCCCCCCGGCCCCCCCGAGGATATTTGAAGGCAGAAAATGAAAGCACCTCGCCCCGGAGCCCGGCACGAGGTGCCATTTCCTGCCACGGTCATCGGCGTCCCCGCCTGTACCGTGCAGTTAGTTTTGCCGATTCCGGTTAACGCGCGATTAAACTGAAGGTCCGACTTGCTCATTTTCTGTCTCTAAATATCCTCGGGGGGTCCGGGGGGCAGACAGCCCCCCGGCGTTTCCACCAGACGCACCCTTACCCCTCGGGCGCCGTCCGGTCCGCATGCCCCAGATCGCGCTCGGGCCAGACCGCATCCCGCACCCTTTGCTTCAGCACTTTCGCCTCGGGAAAGCCGCCATCGGCCTTGCGCTCCCAGACCGTCGCACCATCCAGCGTGATCACGAATATCCCGCCCGTGCCGGGGATCAGCGTGACCGAGCCGAGATCCTGCCCGAAGGTCGTCAGCAGTTCCTGCGCCAGCCAGGCGGCGCGCAGCATCCAGTTGCACTGCGTGCAATAGGTGATCGCGATCACCGGGCCGGGTGCCATCGTCACGCGCCCAGCGGCCGCAGAAGCTCGCGGCTGATGATGTGGCGCTGGATTTCCGAGGTGCCTTCCCAGATCCGCTCCACCCGTGCATCGCGCCAGATCCGTTCCAGCGGCAGTTCGTCCATCAGCCCCATGCCGCCATGGATCTGGATCGCCTCATCGGCGATATGGGCCAGCACTTCGGTCGCCTTCAGCTTGGCCATCGACATGTCGGCCTCGGTCACTGTGCCCTGATCGTATTTCCAGGCCGCCTCGCGGGTCAGCAGTTCCGCCGCCTTCAGCTCCATCGCCATGTCGGCCAGCTTGAAGCTGATCCCCTGGAACTTGCCGATCAGCTGGCCGAACTGCTTCCTTTCGGCCGCATAGGCCAGCGCCAGCCCCAGCGCCCGTTCCGCCCGGCCAAGGCTGGTCGAGGCGACCTGCAGCCGGGTCGCGCCCAGCCATTTTCCGGCCACCTCGAAGCCCTTGTGAACCTCGCCGAGGATCTGGGCACGCGGCAGGCGGCAATCGTCGAATTCCAGCACGCAATTGTTGTAGCCGCGGTGCGAGACGTTGCGATAGCCCTCGCGCACGGTGAAGCCGGGCGTCCCCTTGTCGACCAGGAAGGCCGTGATCAGCTTCTTCTTGCCGCGCGGGGTGTCTTCCTCGCCGGTGGCAACCCAGACGATGGCGAAATCGGCGACATCGGCGTGGCTGATGAAATGCTTGGTGCCGTTCAGAACGAAATCATCGCCGTCGGCTCGCGCGAAGGCCTTCATCCCGCGCAGGTCGGACCCGGCCCCTGGCTCGGTCATCGCCTGGCAATCGTGGCGTTCGCCGCGCACCGCGGGGAAAAGGTAACGGTCGCGCTGGTCGCCCTCGCAGGCCAGAAGGATGTTCGACGGACGGCAGACGCAGGTCCAGTGCAGCGCGTAATTGGCCTTGCCGAGTTCCTTTTCGTACAAAAGCCAGGTCAGCGTATCCAGCCCCGCCCCGCCCACCTCGGTGGGCATGTTGGCAGCGTAAAGCCCGGCCGCAATGGCCTTGGCCTGCAATTCCTGCCGCAGATCCTCGCGCAGCACGCCGGTCCGTTCGACCTCTGTCTCATGCGGATAAAGCTCTGCCTCGACAAAGGCCCGCGTCGTGTCGACGATCATCTGCTGTTCTTCGCTCAGCCCGAAATCCATGACCCCTTACTCCTTCTTCTGCCCGACCGCCCGGCCCGCACCTTCCGGCAGCGGCAGTCCGGCATGGGCCTCGGCAATCGCCTTCAGCTTGGCCCAGACCTCTGGCGCGGCGGGGGCAGACTTGCCCGCGCCCATGTCCACATGCAGGCAAAGCTGCTCGATGGTGGCAACGCAATCGTCGCCCTTCATGATCCGCACGAAGGACCGGAACCGCTTTTCATCCGCCGAGAGGATCTGCAGTTCGCCGGTCAGCCGGTCGCCCAGCTTGGCCTCGCCCAGATGGCGGATATGGGTTTCGGCGGAATAGTAGGAATGCCCCGCCGCGACATAATCCATCCCGGCCCCGATCAGCCGAAGGAAATTGTCGATCGTCTCGGAATTGGCAAAGTAATAGCGGCTTTCGGTCATGTGGCCGTTGTAGTCGATCCAGCCGGGCAGGACCTGCATCTGCGCCATCACCAGCGGCGCCGCCTTCGGCCCGGTGTCGAGGCTGGCATGGAAAGCCGCCGCGCGGCGCTCGTCATGTTCGCGCAGCACCTTGCCCGCGCCCCAGTTGCGGTCTTTCAGCGCCCGAAGGAAGCCGACAAGGTTCTGGTCGCGGATGCGTTCCAGTTCCCGGATGCCATACATGCCGGATTGCGCGTCCGACTGGCTTGAGACCAGCTCGACCAGCTCGTCGTTGAACTCGGGCACATCCATCAACTTGGTCCAGGGCCATTTCAGCGCCGGGCCGAATTGCGCCATGAAGTGCCGCATCCCGGCCTCGCCGCCCGCGATGCGATAGGTCTCGAACAGGCCCATCTGGCCCCAGCGCAGGCCAAAGCCCATGCGGATCGCCTCGTCGATTTCCTCGGTGGTGGCGATGCCGTCTTTCAGCATCCACAGGGCTTCACGCCAGACCGCCTCAAGGAAGCGGTTGCCGATGAAGGCGTCAATCTCATGCCGGATCACCAGCGGGAACATCCCGATGTCCTTCATGATCTGCACCGTCTTTTCAACGGTTTCCGGTGTGTTCTTGTCCGATCCCGAAACCTCGGACAACGGCAGCAGATAGACCGGGTTGAACGGATGCGCGACGATGATGTTTTCCGGCGCCGGGCTGCCCTTTTGCAGGTCGCTGGCCTTGAAGCCGGAGGTGGAGGAGCCGATCAGCACGCCCGGATTGGCCTGCTGCAACTGGGCATAGACCTTGTGCTTCAGCTCGATCCGTTCGCTGACGGATTCCTGCACATATTCCGCGCCGTCCACCGCCTCGCCGATGGTGCCGTGAAAGGTCAGCTTGCCCTCGGGCGGCATCGGCACATCCGACAGCGCAGGCAAGGCCAGCCGGGCATTGGCCATCACTGCCGCAATCTTGCGCTCGGCCTCCGGGTCGGGATCGAAGACCCCCACATCCCAGCCATTGAGCAGGAACCGCGCCGCCCAGCCGCCGCCGATAACCCCGCCCCCGATGATTGCCGCCTTGCGCGCCATCGCCCGCCCCTCTCTGCCGATCTTCATCTTTGTCCAAATACCCCCCGCGGAGCGTCGCGGCCCATCAGGGGCGGCCCGCCGGGGACTTGCTCACTTCGCCACCGGCGCCCGCTTCTCCAGTTTCAGCCGGGCGCGCACCTCGGCAGGCGTGATCACCCGCGCGCCAAGGTTCTCGATGATCCCTGCCGCGCGCTCGACCAGTTGCGCGTTGGTCGCCAGCACGCCCTTGTCCAGCCACAGGTTGTCCTCCAGCCCGACCCGCACATTGCCGCCGCCCAGCACCGCCGCCGCGACATAGGGCATCTGGTGGCGGCCCAGCGCGAAGGCCGACCAGTGCCAATGCTTCGGCACATTGTTCACCATGGCCATGAAGGTGTTCAGATCGTCCGGCGCGCCCCATGGCACGCCCATGCACAGCTGCACCAGCACCGGATCGGGGATGATGCCTTCATCCGCCAGCGCCTTGGCCAGCCACAGATGCCCGGTGTCGAAGGCCTCGATCTCGATCCTTGTGCCGCTGGCCACCATCCGTTTTGCCATGTCGCGCAGCATGCCGGGGGTGTTGACCATCACATAATCGGCTTCGTTGAAGTTCATCGTGCCGCAATCGAGCGTGCAGATCTCGGGCCGGCATTCGACCACATGCGCCACCCGTTCCGCCGCACCCGCCATGTCGGAATGCGCGGCCATGCGGCCCATGTTTTCGGTGCCGTCGAACATCAGGTCGCCGCCCATCCCGGCGGTCAGGTTCAGGACGACATCGGTGTCGGAATCGCGGATGCGTTCCGTCACCTCGCGGTAATATTCCAGCTTGCGGCTGGGTTTGCCGGTCTCGGGGTCGCGCACATGGCAATGCACCACCGCCGCGCCTGCCTTGGCCGCCGCAATCGCGCTGTCGGCGATCTGCTTCGGGCTGCGCGGCACATGCGGGCTGCGGTCCTGCGTGCCGCCCGATCCGGTGATGGCTGCGGTGATGAAAACCTCGCGGTTCATGGTCAGCGGCATGGAATCCTCCCCTTTGGCGGCCAGCATAGACCCCTTGGCAAGCGATGCCTTGCATATTACGCAAGTTCCATGACGGAAAACGCAATCTTCACGCCCTCGCGCGCGGCGCTGACCATCGCCCTTCTGGTGCTGCCGCAGGCGTCGATCCTCGAAGTCGCCTCGGCGCTGGACCCGCTGCGCAACGCCAACCGCCAGCTGGGGCATGAGGCGTTCCGCTGGCGCATCGTCACCCCCGACGGGGCGCCCGCACCGCTGACCTGCGGGCTGTCGCTGCCCTCCTCCGGGCCCTTGCAGGCCGCCGTGGGGGCCGAGGCGCTGATCGTCATCGCGGGCTATCGGCTGGACGAGGTGGCGACGCGGCCACTGATCCGCGACCTGCGCCGCATCGCGCCGCGCTTTGCCCTTGTCGGCGGCATCGACGCCGCCCCTTGGGTGCTGGCGCGGGCCGGGCTCTTGGACGGCTACCGCGCGACGGTGCATTGGGAGGATCAGGAGGATCTGGCCGCCCGCCACCCGGAGATCGACGTGGTGCCCGACCGCTATGTGATCGACCGCAACCGCGCCACGATCGGCGGTGCGGCCCCGGCGCAGGATTTCATGCTGCACCTCATTCGTGCCCGGCATGGCGCGGGGCTGGCGCGGCAGGTGGCACTGTCCTTCCTGACCACGGTCCGGCCGGGGCATGAGCCGCAACTGGCCCGGCCCGGCACCGATCCCGCGATAGATCCCCGCGTCGCCCGCGCCTCGGCCCGGATGGAGGCGCGGCTTGATGCCCCCGAAAGCGTGGCCGAGACAGCGGCGGCGGTGGGACTGTCGCCGCGCCGGATGGAGACCCTGTTCCGCGCCGCCTTCGGCACCACGCCGGGGGCCCATGCACTGACGCTGCGGCTGACCGCCGCCCGCCGGATGCTGGCCGAAACGCGGCATCCGCTGTCCGAAGTCGCCTTGCGCACCGGCTTCACCAGCCCCGCCACCCTGAGCCGCGCCTTTCGCCGCGCCTATGGCCACCCTCCGGGCCAGTTGCGCCGAAAGCCGAAGTGAGCGGCCTGCCCGGCAAGCCCTTTGTCCCGATCACACGCACAGACCGCCCGCCCGTCAGGCAAAGCCGATCCCGCAGCTTGGCAGCCTTGCATTTTGCGGGACGGCGCGGTCGCTCCGCGCAACAAAAGGCCGACGCCCGACCGGGGGCGGTCGGGCGCTGGCCGGGGCCGCTGATGCGGCTGTCAACCCGGCCGGAGTATCATTCGGAGCGTCCGCAATGGGTTCAAAACCCACATTGGTCCCGGTTGCAACGCGAGGCCGGGGCCTTGCATCGAATGGCAATGTGCCCCCTACGCCGCCGCCTTCTGCGCGCCAAAGCGGCCGTAGAAGGTTTCGCCCTTCTGCGCCATGTCGAGCAGCAGTTTCGGTGCGTGGAAGCGGGGACCGAACTGGGCGGTCAGGCTGCGGCAGATCTCGACCGCGCGCTGCGCGCCGATGATGTCGAGCCAGGAGAACGGCCCGCCCGACCACGGCGCGAAGCCCCAGCCCAGGATCGCCCCCACATCACCTTCGCGGATGTCGGTCAGCACGCCTTCCTCAAGCGCGCGCACCGCCTCCAGCACCTGCGCGAACAGCAGACGGTGCTGCACGTCCGCAAGGCTGGGCTGCATCTTGTCTTCAGGATATTTCTCCGCCAGCCCGTCCCACAGCCCCAGCCGTTCGCCCTTGTCGGAATAGGCGTAGAAGCCGGAATTCGACTTGCGGCCCAGACGGCCCTGATCGGCCATCCAGAAGATCACCTCATCCACGGCGCCATCGGGGTAATCCGCGCCCATCGCCGCCCTGGTCGCCTTGGCGATCTTGACCCCAAGGTCGATCGAGGTTTCATCGACCAGCTGCAACGGCCCCAGCGGCATGCCCACCAGCTTGGCCGCATTTTCCACCAGCGCCGGTTCCACCCCTTCGGCCACCATGCGGATGCCTTCGTTGATATAGGGGATGATGCAGCGGTTGGCGTAGAAGAACCGGGCGTCGTTGACCACGATCGGCGTCTTGCGGATGGCGCGGACGAAATCCAGCGCCTTGGCCACGGCCACATCGCCGGTTTTCTCGCCCTTGATGATCTCGACCAGCATCATCTTGTCGACCGGGCTGAAGAAGTGGATGCCGATGAACTTGTCGGGGGCCGAGGAAGCCCCGGCCAGCGCCGTGATCGGCAGGGTCGAGGTGTTGGTGGCATAGATCACGCCGGTGGCGGCGGCTTCGGCCTTCTTCGTGACCTCGGCCTTGACCTTCGGATCCTCGAACACCGCCTCGACGATCAGGTCGACGCCGTTCAGCGCGGCGTAATCGGTGGTGGCGGCGATGCGGGCCAGCACTTCGGCCTTCTTGTCAGCCGTGACCTTGCCGCGCTTCATGCCCTTGTCCAGCAGGTCTTCGGAATGTTTGCGGCCCCGGTCGGCGGCCTCTTGCGTGCTGTCGATCAGCACCACGTCGATGCCGGCCTGCGCCGCGACATAGGCGATGCCCGCCCCCATCATGCCCGCGCCCAGAACGCCCAGCTTCTTCACCGACTGGTCGGAGACCTTCGGGCGGTTCGCGCCTTTCTCCAGCGCCTCCTTGTTGATGAAGAGGCTGCGGATCATCGCCGAGGACGAAGGGTTGAGCAGGACAGAGGTGAAATGCCGCGCCTCGATCTTCAGCGCCTGATCGAAGGGCACCAGCGCGCCTTCGTAGACCGCGGCGAGCAGCGCCTTTGCCGCCGGATAGACGCCCTGCGTCTTGCCCAGCACCATGGCGTTGGCACCGACGAAGGTCATGAAGCCCGCCGGGTGATAAGGCGCGCCGCCCGGCATCTTGTAACCCTTGTCATCCCAGGGTTTCACCAGATCGGCGGGCTGGGCCGACAGCACCCAGTCCTTCGCGCGTTTCAGCAGGTCTTCAGCGGGCACGACCTCATCAATCAGCCCGGCTGCCTTGGCGGATTTGGGGTCTGACAGCTTGCCCTCCAGCAGGAAGGGGGCCGCCATCATCGCGCCCATCTTGCGCACCAGCCGGGTGGTGCCGCCCGCGCCGGGGAAGATGCCGACCATGATTTCCGGCAGGCCGATCTTGGCCTTCGGGTTGTCGGCGGCGATGATGCGGTGGCAGGACAGCGGCAGTTCCAGCCCGATGCCCAGCGCGGTGCCGGGCAGCGCCGCGACGATGGGTTTGCCGCCCTTCCTGGTCTTCGGATCCATCCCCGCAAGTTCGATCTTGCGCAGCACCCGGTGCATCTGCATCACGCCGTCAAAGATGGCTTCGGCGCCGCCCGCCCGCATGGTTGCGATGACGTTCAGATCCATCCCGCCGGCGAAATCCTTCTTGCCGGAGGTGAGGATGATGCCCTTCACCCCCGGATCGGCCAGCGCCTGATCGACCAGATCCGACAGCAGCTGGAATCCGGCGGTGGACATCACGTTCATCGACTTTGCCGCCACATCCCAGGTGATCGTGGCCACGCCATCGGCATCGGTAACACTGGTGAAATCGGTCATCTGTTGGTCTCCTTGGGCCAGCCGGGCCAGGCCGTGCCATCCTTCCGGGCGAAGGTGCGCAGGCCGTTGCGGCGCGAATAGTGAAGGTCGATGTCGGGGTAGTGGCAGTCATCCTCGGCAAAGCGGCTGCCGACGATGAAAAGATGCGCGGGGGTGCCGCCGTCATTGCGCAGGCAATGGGCATTGGCCACGCCCGCGGGCCAAGCCACGGCGGTGCCGGGGCCGATCTGTTGCGGGCCGTCGTTTTCCAGCAGCGTGACCTGACCGGACAGGACGAAAAGGAATTCATCCTCTTCCGCATGCCAGTGCCGCAGCGAGGTTTGCGCGCCGGGATGCAGGATTTCGATGAAGGCGCCGAATTGCGTCAGCCCGCCCGCGTCGGACAGCGCGATATCCTCGGCCCGGCCCAGATCGGACCATTGCGCGGGGTAATTGTTGCCGCAGACCTCGGCCGGGACGCTGCCCGCCCGCAACACGCGCGGAGCCGGGATGCCGTCGAAGGCACGGCCCCAGCGCGGCCGCAGGTTCAGCAATGCGGGCGGAAGGTCGCCCTCGCACCGGACCGAGCCATCGGCGCGCAGGATCTGCCAGCGGGCCGCGCTGTTCACCAGCCGCTCGGCCCGGTCGGGATAGGTGCAGACGTCGCCCGCGACCCTTGACCCAAGGATGATGTAGCGCGCCGGATCGGGGCCGGGGTTGGTCAGGTGGTGGCCGTTCGGTTCGCCATGCCGCCAGCAGACCGCATCGCCGGGGGCCAGATTATGCACCCCGTCATCGTCTTGCAGCGCGACCTTGCCCGACAGGAGGTAAAGAAACTCGTCCTCATGCGAATGCCAGTGCCGGTGGCTGGAACAGGTGCCGGGGGGCATGGTCTCAATATAGCAGCCGAATTGCGTCAGCCCGCCCGCATCCGACAGATGCAGCGTCGTGACCCCGTCATCGCGGGTGTTCACCGGCGCAAGGGCGGGGTCGACGATCATCGCGGCCCCGTCCAGTCGCTGCCGTCGCGATAGGTGAAATGCGGCGGCTTGCCCTGTTCCAGCTCGATGCGGAAATCCACATCGGAATAGGTCGCCACCTCCTTCGCAGCCCTGGTGCCCACCACCAGAAAGCTGGCCGGCGCGTCGGAGCGGTTTTCAAACCGATGGCCGTTCGGCACCCCCGCCTTCCACCCGGCGAAATCGCCCGGAGCCATGGGGATGTCGCCCTCATCCTCGACCAGAACCAACTGGCCCGAGATTACAACGGCAAATTCATCCTCGGCCAGATGCCAGTGCCGCAGGCTGGCATTCGCCCCCGGCTCCAGCATCACCAGATTGACGCCGAACTGCGTCAGCCCGGCCAGATCGCCAAGCCGCCGCGACGTGCGCCCCCTGACCGCCTGGGCATAGGGTTCGGGATAGATCGTGCCGCTGCGCAGCGGCGCGTCTTCCGGGTTCAGCTTCGGCATCACACCCTCTCGATGATGGTCGCCGCCCCCATGCCCGAGGCGATGCAGAGCGTGGCAAGGCCGGTGCCCTTTCCGGTCCGCTCCAACTCATCCAGCAGGGTGCCGATGATGATCGCGCCGGTGGCCCCCAAGGGGTGCCCCATGGCGATGGAGCCGCCGTTGACGTTCACCTTGGCCGCATCCACGTCGAACCTCTGCATGAACCGCAGCACGACAGAGGCGAAAGCCTCGTTCACCTCGAACAGGTCGATGTCCGAAATGGACATGCCGCTGTCCTTCAGGATCTTCTCGGTCACGGGGACCGGGCCGGTCAGCATGATTGTCGGATCCGTACCGATCTTGGCAGTGGCCCGGATGCGGGCGCGGGGTTTCAGGCCATGGGCCTTGCCGAATTCCGCATTTCCGATCAGCACGGCGGCCGCGCCGTCGACGATGCCGGAGGAGTTCCCGGCGTGGTGGATATGTTCGATCCGTTCAAGATGGGGATATTTCATCATCGCCACCTTGTCGAAGCCGGGCATCACCTCGCCCATCGCCTTGAAGCTGGGGTCCAGCCGGGCCAGCGCCGCCATGTCGGTGCCGGGGCGCATGTATTCGTCGCGGTCCAGGATCGTCAGGCCGTTGCGGTCCCTGACCGGAACGATGGAATTGGCAAACCGGTTGTCGGCCCAGGCCGCCGCCGCACGGGCCTGGCTTTCCACCGCCAGCGCATCGGCCTCCTGACGGGTAAAGCCGTATTCGGTGGCGATGATGTCGGCGGAAATGCCCTGCGGCACGAAATAGGTCTTCATCGCCAGCGTCGGATCGACGGCAATCGCCGCCCCGTCGCTGCCCATGGCGACGCGGCCCATCATCTCGACCCCGCCGGCGATATAAGCCTGCCCTGCCCCGCCCTTCACCTGATTGGCGGCCAGGTTCACCGCCTCCATCCCGCTGGCGCAGAAGCGGTTGATCGCCAGCCCCGGAATCCGTTCGTCCAGATCGGACAGGAGGACGGCCGAACGCGCCAGACAGCCGCCCTGTTCGCCGACCTGGGTAACATTGCCCCAGATCACATCCTCGACCGCATGGCCCGACAGGCCGTTGCGGTCCTTGACCGCGTTCAGGATGCCGGCCGACAGGGCAACCGACGTCACCTCATGCAGCGCGCCATCGGCCCGGCCCTTGCCCCGCGGCGTGCGGCAGGCGTCATAGATGAAGGCTTCGGTCATGTCATTCCTCCGTCGGATCGGATGGCCCTTGGACCGCAGGGTCCGGGGCCGTTCTTGCTGTTTGTGGTCCCTGCCAGCCCGGTCGCGCAATGCTTTCGCTGCGTCACGGGCCCGGAAAGGCGCGCTGCATCATCTCATAAGGATGCTGCCAGCCCGGCAGCGCGGCGATCCGGGTCAGCCAGCGGTCGATATTGGGCCAGTCGGCGCGGGTGAAACCGAAGGGCTCGGGATAGTAGAGATAGGAACAGCAGGACAGGTCGGCAATCGTCACCCCCGGCCCCACGATCCAGTCACGGCCCTGAAGATGGGCCTCCAGCACCTGATACGCCGCCTTCAGCCGCCCTTGCAGGAAGGGCACCACGCCGTCGGGCCGCTTGTCGGCGGGCAGGAAGTTCATCAGGAACCGGCAGGTGCCGACCTGGGTGGACAGCTTGTGATTGTCCCACAGGATCCAGCGCCAGATGTCCTTCCCCTCGGCCTCGGTCGTGCCGCCAAGCCGGCCGGTCTTCCGGGCAATATGATGCAGGACAAGGCCCGACTGCGTCAGCACCTCGGGCCCGTCGACCAGAACCGGAACCTCGCCCATCGCGTTGATCCGGCGGAATGCGGGGCTGCGCGCCTCGCCCTTGAAGAAATCGACGAAGACCGGCTGCCAGGGCGTTCCGGTCAGCTCCAGCGCCAGCGCACATTTGTAGGCATTGCCGGATTCGCCGAAGCAATAGAGTTGCGCTGTCACGGATACGGCCCTCCCAGACCTGCCGCAGAGGGCGGGGGTTTCACACCCCCGCACCCCCGTGGGGTATTTTTCCAAAGATGAAGAACGTTTTCTTAACCAATCCCTGCCACTGAAGACGTGCGGTACAGGCTGGGGAGCCGATGACCGTCAAAGGTGAAGACGGCCAGGAGCCCGTCGACGAAACGTCCCGGTCCGCGAGTACGACAGCGTCAATCGGCCTTGCGCCGCCGGGCCGGGACGCGCCGCCAGATGTCTTCATCTTTGCACAAATACCCATTCCTTTGCTTCCGCCCCGCATGCCCATCAGCCCTTGCGATCCTCCAACTCGGCGTTGAACAGGCGCATCCGGTGCGTGAGATTGTCCCTGTCGGTCACGGAGTCGAAATTCTCGAACAGGAAGGACAGCGCCTCGCCCTCGTCCAGCCCCGCCTCGGCGGCGAAGCGTTTCAGCCTGCGATAGGCGTCCTCGGTCATGGCGACGGGGAAGCGGCGGGTCAGGCGAAAGCGTTTGGGCATGGCGGCTCCGGTGCGGCGGGGCGAAAATCCTTTCTTCAGGGATTTTCGCGCCTGGGGTGGCCGCAGCCTAGAACGCCTCGGCCGTCAATGCCATCACCGGATCGGCCCCGCTTTCGATCCGCGCCAGATGGCTGGCGCACAGTGGCAGCTGGCGGGCCATGTAGAAGCGGCCGGTCGCTACCTTGGCCTCAAGGAACTCCTTGTCGCCGCGGCCTTCGTCCAGCGCCGTCAGCGCCGCCTTCGCCATCCGCGTCCACATCAGGCCAAGGCAGACATGGCCCATCAGATGCATGAAATCGTAGGATCCAGCCAACGCGGCATTCGGGGTCTTCATGCCGTTCTGCATGAAGAACATGCCGGCGGCCTGCATCTGCTTTGACGCCGCCTTCAGCGGTTCGACAAAGGCCTTCATCCGGTCATCGCCGTCATGCGCCTTGCACTCGGCCTTCACCATCTCGAAGAAGGCCATCACATGCTTGCCGCCATCCGCCGCCAGCTTGCGCCCCACCAGATCCAGCGCCTGCACGCCATTGGCGCCTTCGTAGATCTGGGCGATGCGGGCGTCGCGGACGAACTGGCTCATGCCGGTCTCCTCGATATAGCCATGGCCACCGAAGACCTGCTGCGCCTGCACCGCCATCTGGAAGCCATAGTCGGTCTGGAAGCCCTTGATCACCGGGGTCAGAAGGCCGATCAGCCCGTCGGCAGCCGCATCGCCGTTGTGCGCCGCGTCGATCAGGCTGGCGCCCCAGAAGGTCAGGGCGCGCGCGCCTTCGACAAAGCTTTTCTGCTCCATCAGGCTGCGGCGGATGTCGGGATGAACGATCAGCGGATCGGCGGGGCCCTTGAGGTTTTCGGCCCCCGTCACCGCGCGGCCCTGCAGTCGGTCCTTCGCATAGGCCACGGCGTTCTGATAGGCGGCCTCGGCCACGGCATAGCCCTGCAGGCCCACGCCCAGACGCGCCTCGTTCATCATTGTGAACATGGCGCGCATGCCCTTGTGCAGGTCGCCCAACAGCCAGCCGGTCGCCCCGTCGTAGTTCATCACGCAGGTGGCATTGCCGTGGATGCCCATCTTCTCTTCGATCTTGCCGACGGCAAGGGCGTTGCGGTCGCCCAGGGAACCATCGTCCTTCACCAGGAATTTCGGCACGATGAAGAGGGAAATGCCCTTGGTCCCCTCGCCGCCGCCGGGGGCCTTGGCCAGCACCAGATGGATGATGTTCTCAGCCAGGTCATGCTCGCCCGCCGAGATGAAGATCTTCTGCCCGGTGATCCTGTAGCTGCCATCCGCCTGCGGTTCGGCCTTCGTCCGCATCAGGCCAAGGTCGGTGCCGCAATGCGGCTCGGTCAGGTTCATGGTGCCGGTCCAGTCGCAGGAGACCATCTTCGGCAGGTATTTCGCCTTCTGATCATCGGTGCCATGGGCGTGGATCGCCGAATAGGCGCCGTGGGTCAGGCCCTGGTACATGTTGAAGGCCATGTTGGCCGAGACGAAGATCTCGCCCACCGCCGAGCCCATCAGATAGGGCAGGCCCTGGCCGCCATAGGCCGGATCGCAGTCGAGCGCGGTCCAGCCGCCCTGTTTCATCGCCTCGAAGGCCGCCTTGAAACCGGCCGGCGTGCGCACGACGCCATTGTCCAGGCGGCAACCTTCACGGTCGCCCACGGCGTTCAGCGGGGCCAGCACCTCGGCCGCCACCTTGCCCGCCTCTTCCAGCACGGCCGAGGTGAAGGCCGCGTCCAGATCGGCATAGCCCGGCAGATCGCTGGCAGGGACCTTCAGCACATCCTGCAGCAGGAACTGCATGTCGGCGACAGGGGCGGTGTAGCTGGGCATGGTCTGTCTCTCCCTCGGGTGGTTTTGTCAGGCACGAAACCGCGCCCCGGTGTCATTCGGCGGCTTTGCGCAAGCCCTGGATCAGCGGGGCGCTGGCCTCGATCTCGGTCTTCAGTTCGGCAATCGCTTCGTCCAGCTCGGCCCGCTGCGCCTCCATCGCGGCAAGGCGGTCCTGCGCCAGCTGCCAGGTGCGCAGAAGCTGCGTGGCATTGCCGCTGCTGCGATCGTAGAGGTCCAGCGTCTGGCGGATGTCTTCCAGACTGAAGCCGAACCGCTTGCCGCGCAGGATCAGCTTCAGCCGGGCGCGGTCGCGCCGGGTGTACAGGCGGCGCGTTCCGGCGCGCACCGGGGTCAGCAGTTCCTTCGCTTCGTAAAAGCGCAGGGTCCGGGGCGTCACCTCGAACGCATCGCACATCTCGCGGATTGTCATGTGGTCATGGTCGGTCATGGCTGTCTCTTCTGCACCCCTTGCAACTGCGGGGCAGATGGGAGCGGTCTGGACCGGATACTAGCGCGCTTGACGTTAAGGTAAGCGTAACGTCACGTCACTGCTGGGCGCGACGCGGGGGAACGCGCGGGGCGCGGGCGGATTTTCGTCGAAAATCCGAAAGACACGAGTTTTCGTCGAAAACTCGGCCACGCCAGGACCATCAGCCCAGGCGATCCATTTCCTCGGCGGCCGTGGCCCGCAGCGCCTTGAGATCGGCGATGGTCACGTCCAGCTCGGCCCTTTGCCGTTCCAGTTCCAGCAATTGCCTGTCGGCCAGCGTCAGCCATTGCTGCATCTGCTGACGCTCGCCCTTCCTGCCATAGACCTGCAACCATTGCCGGATCTCTTCCAGCGAAAAGCCGAAGCGGCGGCCGCGCAGGATCAGCTTCATCCGCGCCATCTCGCGCGCATTGTAAAAGCGGGCGCGGCCTTCCTTGTCGGGCGACAGCAGCTCGATATACTCATAATACCGCAGGGTGCGCGGCGTCACGTCGAACTTCGCGCACATTTCCTTGAAGCTCAGCCGCTCGCTCACCTTCTCCCCCATCCCGGCCGACCGTCCTGTCGCGCCCTGACGGAAAGGCTATGCCCGCCGGGACGCAATCTCAACTCATTTGACGCGTCGGGCGGGGCAACGTCGTCGCAGTTGCGCGATCCGGGGCCTTGCGCGCCTCTCTGCCAGAGGCCAGAAAGCACAAGACCGATCCGCCAGACAGGAGCCCCCTTGGCCGAAGCCCAGCACGCATTCGCGCATCAGTTCATCGCCGCCCTGCCCCATGCGCAGGCGCTGGGGCTGGTGCTGGAACATATCGGCGACGGGCGGGCGGTGATCCTGATGCCCTATGATGCGCGGCTGGTCGGCGATCCGGCGACCGGGGTCATTGCGGGCGGGGCGGTGTCGACGCTGATGGATACCGCCTCGGGGGCGTCGGTGATGTGCCATCCGGCCAATCCGCGTTCGACCGCCACGCTTGACCTGCGGATCGACTACATGCGCCCCGCAACGCCCGGACAGCCGATCCGGGCGCGGGCGGAATGCCATCATGTCACCCGTTCGGTGGCCTTCATCCGTGTGGTGGCGACGGATGATGACGAAACCCGCCCCGTCGCCATGGCCACCGGCGCCTTTACCGTGGAGCGGGGCGGATGACCGGCGCACGGGAGGTCTGGCTCAACAGGCTGGCGGCAGGCATCCCCTATCTGGCCTTCCTCGGGCTGCGGTTTCAGGCCACCGGCGACCGGCTGACCGCGATCCTGCCATTTTCGCCAATGCTGATCGGCAATCCGGGCATCCCGGCGCTGCACGGCGGCGTCACTTCTGCCTTTCTCGAGGCGACGGCGATCCTGGGTCTGGTCTGGTCGGGTCTGCCCGAAGACACGCCGTCCGAAGCCCCGGTTCTGCCGAAGACCATCGATCTGACCGTGGATTATCTGCGCCCCGGCCTGTCGCGCGACAGTTTCGCCGAGGCGCGGATCGTCCGGTCCGGCCGCCGCTATGCAAGCGTCCATGTCGAGGCCTGGCAGGACGACCGCAGCCGGCTTTTCGCGCAGGGCATCGGTCATTTCCTGATGCCCGAAGGCAGCCGCTGATGCCGGGTGCCGGAATTCGTGCGAATTCCGGGGCGATTTTTCGTCGAAAAATCGTGTCCCGATGACCCGGCCCGCTGCCGATCCTGGCGCGATGACGCATTCCAGGCTGTGGCGGATCGCCGGGCCGATCATCCTGTCGAACGCGACGGTGCCGCTGATCGGCGCGGTGGATACCGGCGTCATCGGCCAGATGGGCGAGGCGGCCCCGATCGGCGCGGTCGGTCTTGGTGCCGTCGTGCTGGCCACGATCTACTGGCTGTTCGGCTTTCTGCGCATGGGCACATCGGGTATTGCGGCGCAGGCGCACGGTGCGGGCGATGCCGCCGAATCCTCGGCTGTCCTTCTGCGCGCGCTGATCGTCGCCGCACTGGCCGGGCTGGCACTGGTGGCATTGCAGGGGCCGATCCTCTGGGCCGCCTTTCGCATCGCCCCGGCCAGCGAGGCGGTCGAAACCCTTGGCATCACCTATCTGTCGATCCGTATCTGGGGAGCCCCGGCAACGATCGCGCTTTATGCCATCACCGGCTGGCTTCTGGCGACCGAGCGGCCGCGCGGGATGGTGGCCGTGCAATTGTGGATCAACGGGCTGAACATGGCGCTGGACCTGTGGTTCGTGCTTGGCCTGGGCTGGGGGGTGGCCGGTGTCGCCTTTGCCTCGCTGATCGCGGAATGGACCGGGCTGGCGCTTGGCCTCTGGCTGTGCCGACCGGCCTTTGGCCCGGCCTTCGCCGCCGCCCGCGCCCGGCTGCCGGATACGGCGGCGCTGCGCCTGATGCTGGATGTGAACCGCGACATCATGATCCGGTCGGTGCTGCTGCAACTGTGTTTCACCAGCTTCATCTTTCTTGGCGCGCGGCAGGGCGATGTGACGCTGGCCGCAAATCAGGTGCTGCTGCAATTCCTGGAAGTCACCGCCTATGCGCTGGACGGCTTTGCCTTTGCCGCCGAAACGCTGGTCGGTCAGGCCATCGGGGCCCGTGCGCCCCGTGCCGTGCGGAGGGCCACAGGGCTGGCGCTGATCTGGGGCTTCGTCGGGGCGGCGGTGCTGGCGCTGGTCTTCGCCGCCACCGGAGCGCTGCTGATCGACCTGATGGCCACCTCGGCCGAGGTGCGGGCCGAGGCGCGGCTTTACCTGTGGTGGATCGTCGCCGCCCCGCTGATCGGATCCGCCGCCTGGACATGGGACGGGGTCTTCATCGGGGCCACGCTGACCCGCACCATGCGGCAGGTGACGGTCCTCTGCACGCTGATCTATGCGGCGGCGCTGCTGATCCTGCTGCCCGGTTTCGGCAATCACGGCCTTTGGGCCGCGCTGATGGTCCTGAACCTGTCGCGCTCGGTCCTGTTCTGGCGCCGGTCTTCCGAGGCCGAGGCAAAGGCGACGGCCCGCGCGGCGTAAGGCTTGCCTTCCCCGTGCCGGTCGGGCCATGATCCGCGCCGGAAGGAGACCGCCATGCGGAAATTTCTTGTCGTGCTGGACGACAGCCGCGAATGCCTGAACGCCATGCGCTATGCCGCGTTGCGCGCGGCCCATACCGGGGGCGGGGTCAGCGTGCTGTCGATCATCCCGCCCGAGGAATATCAGCACTGGATGGGCGTGGCCGATCTGATGCGCGCCGAGGCGCGCGAGCGGATCGAGGCGCATTTCGAGGTGTTCGCCAAGTGGATGCGCGACAAGCAGGGGGTGAACCCCGAGCTGGTGATCCGCGAAGGCGATCCGGTGGCCGAGATTCTGGCGCAGGTGAACGATGACCCGGAAATCGGTGTGCTTGTCCTTGGTGCGGGAACCGAGAAAAGCGGCCCCGGTCCGCTGGTCACGGCGATGAGCCGGAATTCGGGCAGCCTGCCGGTGCCGATCACCATCGTTCCGGGCGACATGTCCAAGGAAAAGCTGGAAAAGATCACCTGAGGGCCGCCCTTCGTCCCCTTGTGCGGAGGGCATCCCCGGCGGATTCAGGCACAGTTCTATCCCGCCAGCGCCCAGTCCAGGGCGGCGGCGCAATGGATCAGCGTGGTGTCGAACACCGGCACCGCGACATTGCCCTGATCCAGCAGCATCCCCACTTCGGTGCAGCCCAGGATCAGGCTGTCGGCCCCGCGCGCCATCAGCCGCCGCGCGATGCCGACAAAGGCCGCGCGGCTGTCTTCGGTCACGATGTCCCGGCACAGTTCTTCATAGATGATCCGATGGACCCCGGCCCGGTCGGCTGCATCGGGGATCAGCGTCGCCAGCCCCGCCGCCGCCAGACGGTCGCGGTAGAAGGTCTGCTCCATGGTGAAGGCCGTCGCCATCAGGCCCGGCGAGGACAGGCCCGCGGCCCGGATTGCCGCAGCCGTCGCATCGGCGATATGGATCAGCGGGATCGAAACCCCCTCCATCATCGGTCCGGCCAGCTTGTGCATGGTATTGGTGGCCAGGATCAGCACGTCAGCGCCCCCGGCCTGCAAGGCCAGTGCCGCGGCATTCAGGACGCGCCCGGCCCCGTCCCAGTCGCCCGCCGCCTGCAATTCCGCGATCGGGGCAAAATCCAGCGACCGGATCAGCAGTTGCGGCGAATGCAGCCCGCCAAGCCGCAGGCGCATCAGCCTGCACAACTCGCGGTAATAGATCTGGGTCGAGGCCGCAGACATGCCCCCCAGAATGCCGATGGTTCTCATCCCGCGCCCCCCTCTCTCGGCCCTTTTGAAACACCCATAGCGCCGCGCCTGCCCCGCCGTCCAGCCATGGCACGACAGTGACAATGCAGACGAGCTGGACTACAACACATTGATTTTATTTGATTCATTCGATTCTTGTTTTTTGCAGGCCGCCCCTTTCCCCTGCCCCGCAGGCATTCCCGACCCCATCTCACGGAAACTTCCCTTTTCAAACGCTGCGAAGCGATGCAGCATGACCAGGTGGCCCAGCCCGATTTGCCCAAGCCTGATTTTCCGGAGACCGCCGCAATGCGCGCCCTCTTTTCCGCCCTGCTGATCACCCTCTCTGTCCTGCTGTCGCCGCTGCGGGCCGAAGCGCAGAACTGGCTGGACCAGCCCTTCGATCCCGCCCCGATGAGCCGCGAGGACATTGCGACGCTTCAGGCCGCGCTGGCCTGGTCGGGCGATTACTACGGCTATACCGACGGGGTCTGGAACAAGGATGCCCAAGCTGCGCTGGACGCCTGGGTCCAGCGCGAGGAAAAGGCCGCGCGCCCGCTGTATCGGCACCTGACCCGGCTGATCATGGCGCTTGAGGATGAGCGGGTGAAGAATGGCTGGCAGCTGTTCTATTCGGAAACCACCAACACATCCTATCTGCATCCGTTCGAGCTGCTGAAGGATGTGGACAACAAGGATGCGGTGGAATTCCTGTCGGATGACAGCGGCTTTTCGGTGATGGTCCGCTTCACCGACCAGCGCGGGATGAAGGAAATCCACGACTGGTTCCTGAGTCAGGCGATCCCCGGTTCGGACCCCTATCAGTATTCCGACAATCAGGTGGCGATCACTTCGGTCACGCTGGAAGACAAGATGACCGCCTATGCCCGGTCGGATTTCTACAACGGCAGCTGGTCGACGATATCGATCGTGGTCTGGCCCGAATATTTCTATCATCTGAACCTGATGGCCGCCTCGATGACGCTGGGCGGCAGCCCGGCTTCGCTGATGTGGACGGATGGCGGGGTGATCGACCAGGTGATCAACGGCGGGGCGAATGCCTCGGCGCCCTCGGCCGCCTCGGGCGAAAGCGGGCCAAAGGATCAGGTGCGCCGCCCGCAGCCGCCCGGCGTGGCCGTGGCCCCGGAACCGGAACCCGAACCCATGCCCGAACCGCAGCCCGATCCGGGTGGCACGGTGATCGCGGGCAATGATCCGGGCACGGCCAAGCCGCCGCTGGGCACGCCGCCGACCGGGACGCCCGCCCTGCCCGATCCCGGCCCGATCACCCCCAAGCCCGACCCTGGTGCCGCCCCGACGCCCTCTCCCGGTGGCGGGGTGATCGGCGTCGGCAATCCGGGCCCGGCCCCGGTGCTGGCCCCCGGAACCGGCGGTGCCACCGCGCCGCCGGCCGGCACGCCCACCGGACCCGAACCCACGCCCGACCGGCCCAAGGTGACGGGCACACTGAAAGGATCGGGGACGGGCTTCTACATCGCGCCGACCATTCTGGTGACGGCCGCCCATGTGATCGAGGGCTGCGGGGCCATGGCCATGATCGACGGCACGCCGCTGGACATCATGGCCAGCGATTCCACGCTGGACCTTGCCGTCCTGAGCGGGGCGACCGATGCCGGGGCCTGGCTGAAGCTGTCGGCGCTGGAGGTGCCGAAACTGGGCGAGACGGTGACGGCCGTCGGCTATCCCTATTACACCAGCCTGGATCAGGGGCTGACCGTCACCAGCGGCAATGTCAGCGCGCTGCGCGGGATCGACGGGTCGTCGAACCGGGTGATGATCACCGCCCCGGTGCAGCCCGGCAATTCCGGCGGGCCGCTGCTGAACAAGAAGGGCGCGGTGATCGGCGTGGTGGTCAGCCGCGTCGATGACATGGCGATGCTGGAGGAAACCGGCAGCCTGCCGCAGAACATGAACTTTGCCGTGCCGTCCGGGCCGCTGCTGACCTTCCTGGCACAGAACCGGATCACCCGGCCGCAGGGCGATGGCACCGGCGGCGGCGATGTGTCGGGCGGCGTGCATGACGGCGTGGCCAATGCCGTGGTGCCGCTGTATTGCTATCAGTGAGCTTGCCCCGTGACGCTGCGCGTAAGCTTGCCCGTGGTCTGGCATGACTGAGACCCCGCCGGAAAGACCGGCCCGCAAGGGCGGGCTGGCGCATCTGATCGCCGCCACGGGCCATTCCGCCGCCGGTCTGCGGCGGCTGGCGCGGGAAAGCGCGTTCTGGAAAGAGCTGGCCTTTGGCGCCGTGGCGCTGGCGGGGCTGGCGCTCTGGGGGGCGTCCTGCGCGCAGGTGCTGGGGATGGCGGCGCTGGTGCTGCTGCTGATCGCGGTCGAGGCGCTGAACACCGCGCTGGAGGTGGTGGTCGATCACCTGTCGCCGGGCTGGTCGGAATTCGCCAGGGATGCCAAGGATCTGGGATCGCTGGCGGTGGCCTGCGCGGTGGGGATCAACCTGGTCTATCTGCTGGGTGTGCTGATTTCCGGGTAGCCGACATTCCGCCGCTGCAAGGCTGACGGCTTTCGCCGCGGCGCAGAAAATGCTATGTCAGGGACAGGGGAGGACGACCTGAACAGGATCAGTCCCATGTCTCGCCAAGCAAAACCGGCCAAATCCAGCCCCGCCGTTGCCTATCACGCCGCCGAACGCGCGCTTTTGCGCGATGTGCCGTTGCGGTCGCTGACGGCACTGGAACAGATGTATGCCTATTTCGGATCCGACCGCGCCTGAGAACGGGCCACGCCGCACTGGCCTGCTTGCCCCCCTGCCCTGCCCCCTTGCCTTGACAGCGGGCGGGGTCGGGCGCATATCCGAGGACATTGGTCGGAGAAAGCCCATGTTCATCCAGACGGAATCCACCCCGAACCCCGCCACGCTGAAATTCCTGCCCGGCCAGACCGTGCTGGAGCTTGGCACCGCCGATTTTCCGAATGCCGAAGCGGCCGCGAAATCGCCGCTGGCCCGGCGCATCTTTGCGGCAAGCGGCGTGACCGGCGTGTTCTTCGGCACCGATTTCGTGACCGTGACCAAGGCCGATGACGTGGAATGGCAGCATATCAAGCCCGCCATCCTGGGCGCGATCATGGAGCATTACCAATCCGGTGCCGCCGTGATCGAAGGCGAGGCCCAGGGCGGCGGCCATGCCGAACATTCCGGCGAGGATGGCGACATCGTTCGCCAGATCAAGGAATTGCTGGATACCCGCGTCCGCCCGGCGGTGGCGCAGGACGGTGGCGACATCACCTTTCACGGCTTTGACCGCGGCGTGGTCTATCTGCACATGCAGGGCGCCTGCGCCGGTTGCCCGTCCTCGACCCTGACGCTGAAGATGGGGATCGAGAATCTCCTGCGCCACTACATTCCCGAAGTGACCGAGGTTCGGCCTGTTGCCGCCTAATCTGCCGCTTCTGGCCTTCGACACATCGGCGGCGCATTGCGCCGCCGCTTTGCTTTTGCCCGATGGCCGGGTGATCGGGCGGGACGAGCCGATGCAGAAGGGCCAGGCCGAACGGCTGGTGCCGATGCTGGAGGAGGTGCTGGCCGAAGCCGGCATCGGCTGGCGCGACCTGCGGCGGATTGCCGTCGGGGTGGGGCCGGGCAATTTCACCGGAGTGCGGATTTCGGTGGCCACCGCGCGCGGACTGGCGCTGGCGCTGGGCATACCCGCGCTGGGCGTCACACGGCTGGAGGCGCTGGCACAGGGCCTGCCCCGCCTGCTGCGGGTGATCGAGGATGCGCGGCAGGGTCTGGTCTATGCCCAGGATCTGCCTGACGGTGCGGCGCGGCTGCTGCGGCGCGAGGACCTGCCGCCCTTTGCCGGGCCCGTCACCGGCAGCGCGGCGGGGCCCGATGCCCTGCCCCCTGCCCTGCCGGTTGCCGAAAGCATCGCCCGGATCGCGGCGCGCCGCAGCACCGGCCCGGCCCCAGCCCCCTTCTACCTGAAGGGGGCCGATGCCGCCCCGCCGTCCGATCCGCCGCCGGTGATCCTGACATGACGCCCGCCGATCTGGCCACGCTGCACCGGCTGTGCTTTCGCAGCCCGCCGCCGTGGTCCGAGGCCGATTTCGCCACATTCATCGCCGATCCGCTGGCTTTCCTGCTGGTCGAGGGCGATGCCGGGTTCCTGTTGGGCCGCGCCGTGGCGGGCGAGGCGGAGTTGCTGACGCTGGCCGTCAGCCCCGAAGCCCGCAGGCGCGGGTTGGGGGCCCGGCTGGTGGCGCGGTTTCTCTATCAGGCGCGGCTGCGCGGCGCGACCCGTGCCTTTCTGGAGGTCAGCGCGGAAAACCCTGCCGCCATCGCACTTTACGAATCAGCGGGATTCGCTGTGGCGGGCCGCCGCAGGGGCTATTACGCCACGCCGGAAGGGGCCCGCATCGATGCCATCGTGATGGCGCGCGACCTTGAAGAGGGGGATCGGCGCGTTTCCTGACCAAAGAGTCAGGAAACCCTTGCCGATCACGCGAATCCGACTTGACCCCGCGGGGGCCTTCCCCGCTAATCTGGCCCATGATCCGCCCGCGACCGGGCCCGTCCCGGCGGACAGGGCGGCCATGTGCATTGTCAACCGGGAGAGCTATCCATGACCCTGATGAAATCCCTTGCGGGCGCGACCGCCACCCTGGCCCTGATGGCAGGTGCCGCGCTGGCCGAACCCGCCATGATCTATGACCTGGGCGGCAAGTTCGACAAGAGCTTCAACGAAGCCGCCTTCAACGGTGCCGAACGCTGGGCCAAGGAAACCGGCGGCACCTACAAGGAGCTGGAGATGCAGGACGAAGCCCAGCGCGAACAGGCGCTGCGCCGTCTGGCCGAGGCCGGGTCGAACCCCGTCGTGATGACCGGCTTTGCCTTTGGCGACGTGCTGGCCAAGGTGGCCCCGGATTTCCCCGACACCAAATTCGCCATCATCGACATGGTGGTCGATCAGCCCAACGTGAAATCGGTGGTCTTCAACGAACATGAAGGGTCGTATCTGGTCGGCATGATGGCGGCGCTGGCGTCGAAGACTGGCACGGTCGGCTTCATCGGCGGCATGGACATTCCGCTGATCCGCAAATTCGGCTGCGGCTATGCCCAGGGCGTCAAGGCTGTGAACCCCGATGCCAAGATCGTGCTGAACATGACCGGCGACACCCCCGCCGCCTGGAACGATCCGGTGAAGGGCGCGGAACTGGCCAAGGCGCAAAAGGGCCAGGGCGCGGATGTGATCTATGCCGCAGCGGGCGGCACCGGCGTGGGCGTGCTGCAAGCCGCCGCGGATGAGGGCATCCTGTCGATCGGCGTCGACAGCAACCAGAACCACCTGCATCCCGGCTCGGTCCTGACCTCGATGATGAAGCGCGTGGACAACGCGGTCTATGAAGCCTTTACCGAAGGCACCGATCTGAAGCCCGGCATCAACGTGATGGGTCTGGCCAATGACGGCGTCGGCTATGCGATGGATGAAAACAACGCCGCGCTGGTGACGCCGGAAATGCAGGCCGCCGTGGACGAAGCCGCCGCCAAGATCAAGTCGGGCGAGATCGTCGTGCATGACTACATGTCGGACGACACCTGCCCGGCCGCGACGTTCTGATCCCGCAACCGGGATGACGATTGTGCCGCGCCGGTCCTCTGGCGCGGCACTTTTGCAAGGCCCCGCGAAGCCGCGTCAAAAGTGGCGGCCGGGCGTGCAGGGACAGGGGGTAACACATGGTGGAAAACGCGGCGGATGGACTTTATGCCATCGAGCTGAAGGGCATTTCCAAGGCCTTCGGCCCGGTTCAGGCCAACCGTGACATCAACATCGCCGTGCCGCGCGGCACCATCCACGGCATCATCGGCGAAAACGGCGCGGGCAAGTCCACGCTGATGAGCATCCTTTACGGCTTTTACCGCGCCGATGCCGGGCAGATCCTGATCAACGGCAAACCCACCGCCATCCCCGACAGCCAGAGCGCCATCCGTGCCGGCATCGGCATGGTGTTCCAGCATTTCAAGCTGGTGCAGAATTTCACCGTGCTGGAAAACGTCATCCTGGGGGTCGAGGATGGCCCGATGCTGAACGCCAGCCTGGCCAAGGCCCGCAAGACGCTGGCCGAGCTGTCGCGCGAATATGAAATGGACGTGGACCCAGATGCGATGATCGAAGACCTGTCGGTCGGCCATCAGCAGCGGGTGGAAATCCTGAAGGCGCTGTACCGTCAGGCCGACATCCTGATCCTGGACGAACCGACGGGCGTGCTGACCCCGGCCGAGGCGGATCACCTGTTCCGCATCCTCAAGGGGCTGAAGGCGCAGGGGAAAACCATCATCCTGATCACCCACAAGCTGCGCGAGATCATGGAAGCGACCGACAATGTCAGCGTGATGCGGCGCGGCACCATGGTGGACACGGTGAAAACCGCCGAAACCAGCCCCGAACAGCTGGCGGAACTGATGGTCGGCCGCAAGGTGCTGCTGGAGGTGGAAAAGGCCCCGGCCAGCCCCGGAGAGGTGGTGCTGAGCGTGCAGGACCTGCGCGTCCGCGACGAACACGGGGTCGAGCGGCTGAAGGGCGTCAGCTTCGACATCCGCAAGGGCGAGATCCTGGGCATCGCGGGCGTGGCGGGCAACGGCCAGTCGCAGCTGATGGAGGCTTTGGGCGGCATGATCCGCGCCACAGGCTCCGCCACGCTGAAAGGCCAGACGCTGCCCCTGTCGGGCAAGGGGGCCGACGGACAAAGCCGCCGTGCGGTCGGCATCGCCCATGTACCGGAAGACCGCCATCACCACGGGCTGATCCTGGATTTCACCGCCTGGGAAAACGTGGCCTTCGGCTATTTCAACGATCCGAAATACCAAAAGAACCGCCTGCTGATGGACAATCAGGCGCTGCGGGCCGATACCGCGACGAAGATGGAGACCTTCGACGTGCGCCCGCCGATCCCGGCGTTGGAGGCCAAGAATTTCTCGGGCGGGAACCAGCAGAAGATCGTCGTCGCCCGCGAATTCGAACAGGACCCCGACCTTCTGCTGGTGGGCCAGCCCACGCGCGGGGTGGACATCGGGGCCATCGAATTCATCCACAAGCAGCTGATCGCGCTGCGCGATGCCGGCAAGGCGGTATTGCTGGTCTCTGTCGAACTGGACGAGATCATGTCGCTCAGCGACCGCATCGCGGTGATGTTCGACGGGCAGATCATGGGCTTCCGCGACCCCGACAAGACCGACGAACGCGAGCTGGGCCTGATGATGGCCGGGATGACCGGAAAGGGAGAGGCCGCCTGATGGACCGTTTGCCGCGCTGGGCCGATGTGGCCCTTGTCCCGCTTGTCTCGCTGTTCCTGGCCTTTGTCATTTCCGCGCTGGTGATCCTGGCCATCGGGCAGGACCCGTGGGAGGCAATCACCGTCATGGTGCAGGGATCGGTGATGAATGCCTATGGCTGGGGCTATACGCTTTACTATGCCACCAGCTTCATGTTCACCGGGCTGGCGGTCTGCGTTGCCTTTCACGCCTCGATGTTCAACATCGGCGGCGAAGGGCAGGCGCAACTGGGGGGCCTGGGCGTCGCGCTGGCCTGCCTGTTCGTGCCCTGGCCACACTGGTCGCTCGCGCTGATCGGGGCGGGCCTGTCGGCGGCGGCCTTCGGGGCGCTTTGGGCGGCGATTCCGGCCTGGATGCAGGCCAAACGCGGCAGCCATATCGTGATCACCACGATCATGTTCAATTATATCGCCGCCAGCCTGCTGCAATATCTGCTGGTCAACCAGTTGAAGCCGACCGGACAGGCCGACCCCGCCTCGGCCACCTTTCCCGAAGTGACCAACCTTCCGGCGCTGAACGACATTCCGCTGATCAATCTGGTCTTCACCAAGGCGGTGCCCGCCAACATCACCCTGTTCATCGCGCTTGGCATGGCGGTTCTGGTCTGGGTGCTGCTGTGGCACACCAGGCTTGGCTACCAGATCCGCGCCTTCGGCAAATCCGAGGCGGGCGCGCGCTATGCCGGGATCAACCCCACCTTCATCATCATGGTGGTCATGCTGATCTCGGGCGGGCTTGCCGGCCTGATGGCGATCAACAACGTGATGGGCGAGGCCGAGCGGCTGCTGGGCAACTCTGCCTCGGGGGCCGGGTTCATCGGCATCGCGGTGGCGCTGATGGGGCGCAATCACCCCCTGGGCGTTGTGCTGGCGGCGCTTCTCTTCGGGTTCCTGTTCCAGGGCGGGGCCGAACTGGGGCTGTGGACCAAGATCCCGATCGAGATGCGGATCGTGGTGCAGGGCCTGGTGATCCTGTTCACCGGCGCGCTGGACATGATGGTGCGGATGCTGCTGGTGCGGATCTTCGCCCTGTTCCGCCCCCGCAGGATGGAGGCCGCGTGATGGATTACAACACGCTTCTGCAAATCCTCGATTCCACGCTGCGGCTGGCCACGCCGCTGATGCTGGCCTGCATCGCAGGGCTTTACTCCGAACGCGCGGGCGTCTTCGATATCGGGCTGGAAGGCAAGATGCTGGCCGCCGCCATGTGCGCGGGTGCCGTGGCCGGGATCACCGGATCGGTCTGGCTGGGCCTTCTGGCCGGGGTCGGCGGGTCGCTGATCTTTGCCGCGATCCACGGCGTCACCTCGATCACCTTCCGCGGCAACCAGCTGATTGCGGGCGTGGCGCTGAACTTCCTGGCCTCGGGGATGACGGTGCTGGTGGCGCAGGCCCTGTTCGGACAGGGCGGCCGCACCCCGGCCCTGACGGATGGCGGCCGGTTCCAGCCCGTCACCCTGCCCTTTGCCGACAGCGCCGCCGCCGTGCCGGTGATCGGCCCGTTCTATGCCGAGGTGATCTCGGGCCATTCCCTGCCGGTCTATGCCGCCTTCGCCGTGGTCGGCATCACCTGGTGGGTCCTCTATCGCACCCGCTTTGGCCTGCGCCTGCGGGCGGTGGGCGAAAACCCGGCGGCGGTGGATACAGCCGGGGTTTCGGTGACGGGCCTGCGCTTTGCCGCCGTGGCGATTACCGGCGTCCTCTGCGGCCTGGCCGGGGCCTATATGGCCACCGCCCTGCAGGCGGGCTTTGGCAAGGAGATGACGGCAGGCCGCGGCTACATCGCCCTTGCAGCCCTGATCTTCGCCAAATGGCGCCCGGTGGCGGCCATGTGGGCCTGCCTTCTCTTCGGCTTCTTCCAGGCGCTGGCGCTGCGCCCCGACGTGGTCGAGGCGGTGGTGCAGGTCAAGGTCCCCGTCCCCTTCCTGACCGCACTGCCCTATGTGCTGACGGTCTTCGTGCTGGCGGGCTTCGTCGGCAAGGCGATCCCGCCGCGGGCGGGCGGCCAGCCCTATGTGAAGGAACGCTGAGACGGGTTCCATCAAGGGCCGGGGGTGTGAAACCCCCGGTCATCGGCCCCGATTGAAAGGCACGACCATGCAAGATGCCCTGTCAACCATCCGTGCCCGTGCCGGTGAGGCCCCCGTCGCGCTGGGGCTGATCCTCGGCTCGGGCCTGGGCCATCTGGCCCATGCCGTCGACGGCCCTGCCATCCCCTATGCCGACCTGCCGGGATTTCCGCATGCGGGCGTGTCGGGGCACAATCCGAACCTGCATGTCGGGCTGCTGGAGGGCGTTCGCGTCGCCGTCTTCGGCGCGCGCGAGCATTATTACGAGAACGGCAATCCCGCCGCGATGCGCGGCGCGCTGGAGGTGCTGAAGGCGCTGGGGGCGGGGGATCTGATCCTGACCAATGCGGCCGGGTCGATGCGGGCCGACATTCCGCCCGGCGATCTGATGCTGCTTTCCGATCACATCAACTACAACGGATTGAACCCGCTGATCGGCGAAAAGACCGATGCCCGTTTCGTGCCGATGACCGAGGCCCATTCACCCGCCCTGCGCGCGGCCCTGCAGGCGGCCGCCGCCGCCGAGGGCATCGCGCTGAAGGACGGCGTCTATGCCTGGTATTCCGGCCCCTCGTTCGAGACCCCGGCCGAGATTCGCATGCTGAAGGGCCTTGGTGCCGATGCCGTCGGCATGTCCACCGTGCCCGAGGTGATCCTGGCGCGGTTCCTGGGCCTGCGGGTGGCGGCGATCTCGACCATCACCAACATGGCCGCCGGCATGTCGGACGAGAACATCAGCCACGAGCATACCAAGGCCATGGCCCCCCTGGGTGCGGCAAAACTGGAACGCATCCTGCGGCGTTTCCTGTCGTCGCGCCGATAAGGGAAAACGCGATTTGACATCGGTGCCAAAGGGGCGCAACCCTTTGGCAAATCTTCCTGTCCTTCCCGGCCCCGCCGATGCAGATCTACCTCCCCATCGCCGAGGTTTCGGTAGACGCCTTCCTTCTGTTCGGGATCGGGGGGGTGGTCGGCTTTCTGTCGGGCATGTTCGGCGTCGGCGGCGGGTTTCTGATCACACCCTTGCTGTTCTTCATCGGCGTGCCGCCCGCCGTGGCCGTGGCGACCGGGGCCAATCAGGTGGTGGCCTCGTCGGTGTCCGGCGTGCTGGCGCAGCTGAAGCGCAAGGCGGTGGATTTCCGCATGGGGCTGGTGCTGCTGGCGGGCGGCATGGCCGGATCCGGCGTCGGGATCTGGGTCTTCGCCTGGATGACCTCGCGCGGGCAGGTCGATCTTTTCGTGCAGCTCAGCTATGTGGTCTTTCTGGGGCTGATCGGCGCGATGATGCTGCAGGAAAGCCTGCGCGCCTTTCTGCGCAGCCGCAAGCCCAGCGGGCCGATCCGCCGGGCGCATGTCCACAACTGGGTGCATGGTCTGCCCCTGAAGATGAAGTTCCGCGCCAGCGGCCTTTACATCAGCGTCATTCCCCCGCTGATGGTGGGGGCGCTGGTCGGCTTTCTGGCGGCCATCATGGGGGTGGGCGGCGGCTTCATCATGGTGCCGGCCATGATCTATCTTCTGGGCGTGCCGACCAAGGTGGTGATCGGCACCTCACTATTCCAGATCATCTTCGTCACGGCCTTCACCACCGTCATGCATGCCGTCACCAGCCAGACGGTCGACATGATGCTGGCGCTGATCCTGATCTTCGGCGGCGTGATCGGGGCGCAGATCGGGGCACGGGTCGGGCTGCGGCTGAAGGCCGAACAGCTGCGCATCCTGTTGTCGCTGCTGGTGCTGTCGGTGTCGCTGCGGATCGCCGCCGACCTGCTGATCCGCCCGGACGAGCTGTATTCCGTGATGCCGGGGGTGATGCCGTGATCGGGCGGCTGGCCCTGGCCCTGGCGCTGATGGCCTTTCCCGTTCTGGCGCAGGACGGTGGCGAAGCCCCGGTTGAAACCATCGTCTCGGGACTCAGCCAGAACCGGGTTTCGATCACCGCCGATTTCGACGGCTCTGAAATCCTGATCTACGGCGCGGTGAAACGCGAAAGCCCCGCCCCCGAAGGCCGGGTCGAGGTGATCATCACCGTCGAGGGACCCTCCACCCCGCTGACCGTGCGCCGCAAGGACAGGGTCTGGGGCATCTGGGTGAACAATGCCGCCGTCAACGTGGACAGGGCACCCTCATTCTATGCCGTCGCCACCACCGGGCCGCTGACCGAGATCCTCTCGGCCACCGACAACCTGCGCCATGGCATCACCATCGATCGGGTGATCCGCGCCGTCGGCATCACGGCCGAGGCCGATGCCTCGGAAATCTTCATCGAGGCGATGATGCGGGTGCGCACCGCCGACGGCCGCTATCGCCTGATGGAGGGACGGATCCAGTTCACCGAACAGACGCTGTTCCGGGCCGATGTGGAACTGCCCGCCAACCTGACCGAAGGCATCTACAAGGTGCGGATGTTCATCCTGCGCGGCGGCCGGGTGGTGGCCGATCAGGAACGGCTGATCGGCGTGCGCAAGGAAGGGCTGGAGCGGCTGATCTTCGCCATGTCGCAGCAACAGCCGCTGCTTTACGGCCTGTTGTCGCTGGTGCTGGCGGCTCTGTCGGGCTGGGCGGCATCGGCCGCGTTCCGGCTGATCCGCTAGGCCGCGCATCGGGCCGGTGGCCTGGATGCGAAGACGGTGCCGCGTCGAAGAAGAGAGACAGCCCTCTTTCAGAACCCAAGTATCCCCGCCGGAGACCGCCGACATCGGCAAAACCGATACCGGCCGGGCGGCGCGGCGATTGCGATCCTTCGTCGAAGGATCGTGCCCGGTCGGCCCGCCGTTTCAGCCCTTCTTCCTGGCTTCCAGCGCGTCCAGCCTTGCCTTCAGCACCTCGTTCTCTTCGCGGGCCTTCTGGGCCATGGCACGCACGGCATCGAATTCCTCGCGCGTCACGAAATCGCGGTCGGCCATCCAGCGGTCCGCCAGCGATTTCATCGCCGTCTCGGCCTCGGTCTTCGCCCCCTGCGCCACGCCCATGGCATTGGTCATCAGCTGGCTGACATCATCGAGAAACTTGTTGCGGCTCTGCATGGCATTCTCCTGCGGTCGATCGCGGTCTACCCTATATGCGCGCGCCGCTCCCGCTTCACAAGTCCGCCAGCCGGTTGACTTCGCCGCAACCCGCCCGCATCAAGCCGGGAAGCTGCGGAGCGCCGAATGATCCCCTTCCCCGACATCTCGCCCGAGATCTTCTCGATTTCCGCCTTCGGCATGACCTTCGCCCTGCGCTGGTATGCGCTGGCCTATATCGCGGGGCTTCTGATCGCCTGGGGGCTGGCGGCGCGGACGATCCGCCGCGCCGATCTCTGGGGCGGCCCCCCGCCGCTGATGACCGAGCAGCTGGAACGTCTGATGACCTGGGTGATCCTGGGCGTGATCCTGGGCGGGCGACTGGGCTATGTCCTGTTTTACGAACCCGCCAAATTCGCCGCCGACCCCGCCGCCATCCTGCGGGTCTGGGAAGGCGGGATGTCGTTTCACGGCGGCTTCCTTGGCGTGGCCGCGGCTGGTGTGCTGTTCGCCCGGCGCGAAGGCATCCCCATGCTGGCCCTGGGCGATCTGATGGGGCTTGTCGTTCCCCCCGGCCTGTTGCTGGGGCGGCTGAGCAACTTCGTCAACGCCGAGCTGTGGGGCCGCCCGACCGATCTGCCCTGGGGGGTGATCTTTCCGGGCGACGCGGCGCAGACCTGCCCCGGCATCGCCGGGCTTTGCGCCCGCCATCCCAGCCAGTTGTACGAGGCGGCGCTGGAAGGGCTGATCCTGGGCGCGGCGGTGCTGTATCTGGCCTACCGGCGCGGCTGGCTGCGGTTTCCGGGCCGGATCATGGGGCTGTTCATCGCCGGATACGGTGCCGCGCGCTTCGTGGTGGAATTCTTCCGCCAGCCCGATCCGCAATTCGTGACGCCGGGCAACCCCCTTGGCCTTTATATGCATCTGGACGGCTGGGGCCTGACCGCCGGGCAAAGCCTGTCGCTGCCGATGATCGCCGTCGGCCTGTGGTTCCTGCTCCGCGCCCGCGCCACGGCCCGCCCGGCCGCCACCGCATGACGGCGCTGGCCGCCCTGCTGATCGACCGGATCCGTCAGGATGGCCCGATCCCGGTGGCCGACTACATGGCCGAATGCCTGCTGCATCCGGTCCACGGCTATTACACCACCCGCGACCCCTTCGGCACGGCGGGCGATTTCACCACCGCCCCCGAGATCAGCCAGATGTTTGGCGAAGTCTTCGGCCTTGCCCTTGCCCAGGCCTGGCTGGATCGCGGCGCACCCGCCCGCTTTACCCTGGCCGAGCTGGGGCCCGGTCGCGGCACGCTGATGGCCGACATCCTGCGCGCCACCCGTGGCGTTCCCGGCTTTCACGCCGCCGCGCAGGTGGTTCTGGTCGAGGCCTCTGCGCTCCTGCGGCGGGCACAGGCCGATACGCTGGCCCCGCATTCCGCGACATGGATCGACCGGGTGGAGGATCTGCCCGACCGGCCGCTGTTCCTGATCGCCAACGAATTCTTCGACGCGCTGCCGATCCGGCAGTTCCAGCACGACGCAGTCGGCTGGCGCGAACGGCTGATCGGCCTGCGGAACGGGCGGCTGACCTTCGGTCTTTCCGATCCGCTGCCGCAGGTTCCCGCCGCCCCGGCCTTTGTCGATGCAGCACCGGGGCAGATCGTGGAATATTGCCCGCAGGCCCCCCGGATCATGGCCGAAATCCTGCACCGGCTGCGGCAGTTCGGCGGCATGGCCTATGTCATCGACTACGGCGGCTGGCGGTCGCGTGGCGACACGTTGCAGGCCCTGCGCCGCCACGCCTTCGACGACCCGCTGGCGCATCCGGGCGAGGCCGACCTGACCGCCCATGTCGATTTCGAGCTGTTGGCGGCCGGTGCCGCCGCCCATGCCTATGACAGCCAGGGCGCCGTGCTTGAACGGCTGGGGATCGCCGCACGCGCCGATGTTCTGGCCCGCAACCTGACCGGCCCGGCGCTGGACAGCCATCTGGCCGCGCATCGGCGCTTGACCCATCCGCAGGAAATGGGTTCGTTGTTCAAGGTGCTGGCCGTCTCCGGCACACGTTTTCCGCCGCCACCGGGTTTTGCAGGCCCCTGATGCCGACCACGCTTGAAATCATCACCTCACCGGCACTGACCGCACAGCACGGGTTCTTCACTCGCAAGGGCGGGGCCTCGTCCGGCATCTTCGCCGGGCTGAACTGCGGCGCGGGGTCCAGCGACCAGGCCGAGATCGTCGCCATCAACCGCGCCCGTGCGGCGCAGGCGATGGGGGTCGCCCCCGAGGCGCTGATCACCGTCAATCAGGTGCATTCGCCCGATGTGGTCACGGTCACGGGGCCGCTGGACGGCAGGCCCCGCGCCGATGCGATGGTGACGGCGGTGCCGGGGCTGGCGCTGGCGATCCTGACGGCAGATTGCCAGCCGGTGCTGTTCTCGGATGCCACAGCCGGGGTTGTCGGGGCGGCCCATGCCGGCTGGCGCGGCGCGCTGGACGGTGTGCTGGAAGCCACGGTCGCGGCGATGGAAGCCCTGGGCGCGCGGCGCGAAGACATATCGGCGGTGATCGGCCCCTGCATCAGCCAGGCTGCCTATGAGGTGGGGCCCGAGTTTTTCGACAGCTTCCGGGACGATGATCCGCAGGCCACGCGGTTCTTTGTCAATGGCAGCGGCGACCGGATGCTGTTCGACCTGCCGGGCTATGGGCTCTACCGGCTGCGGGCGGCCGGGGTGGGCCAGGCCGAATGGCTGCGCCACTGCACCTATCGCGATTCGGAACGGTTCTATTCCTTCCGCCGCACCACCCATGCAGGCGAGGCGGATTATGGCCGCCTGATCTCGGTCATCCGCCTGTAATCCGTCACCCCATTGCCGCAATTCAGGAAACAATTGCCTGCCAGATCGGCTGTTGTTCCGATTTTTCGACGAAAAATCGGGGTTCAGGCAACGATCTGCGCGAAAAACCCGGATTGTCGCCCGCCCGGAATTGGCCCCAATCCATCATCAATCAGCCCAAGCGCCGCCGCATTGATCCGCGATCTTCACCCCAAGGCCAGAAGGCCAGGAAGAGGAGAGCAGATCATGACCAACGAGATCAGGACCGAACGCCGCTGGCTTCGCTCGGTGATCGCGGCTTCGGCGGAACCCCTGCCGAGCTTTCCCTGGATGCGCGGGCAGCGCAAACGCCCTGCCGCCCTGAAAGAGGACAGAACCAGTTCTGTCAACACGCCGGTGCAGCACAGCCAGATCACGCTCTTCGGTCGCAAGGGGGCCCTGGCGGCGCGCTGATCGAATCAATCTGCCACAAACTGCGCAGGTTTCCCGCGCAGTTTGTGCAGGGCGGCGCGACAATGACCCAGCCAGACCCGGCATCGTTACGGGGCAACCGGTGAATTGCGGTCTCTGTTTGACAGAGGGTCACATTCAGGCCAGATTTCACCCAGCAGTTGTCCCACTGCGACAGTATCAGTGCTGGGATGGCCGGTAAGACCGCGAAACGGCAGGCCGCCAGATGAAGTGCCCGGATCCCTTGCTCGGGGGTGGCGGGAAAGACGGCCCCGGTGCTCCTCTGGCACCACAAGGGGCCGTTTTCCGTTTTGGGCACCGCTCATCGCTGCGCTGCGCGCGCTCTTCGCAGGGTGGCGGGCGAGGAGTGGCCCCAGATCAATCGAAGCGTGTTGGGGGCAAACGTTCAGGCGCTGCGGGCCAGCCGCGCCTCCAGCACGTCGAAGGGCACGCCGGGGTCGTCCTTGGCGCAGCGGATCACCAGGCTGGTCTTCACATTGGCCACATTCTCGGCCTTCAGCAGTTCTCCGGTCAGAAAGCCCTGAAAGGTCGACAGGTCAGGCGCCACGCATTTCAGGATGAAGTCGATCTCGCCGTTCAGCATGTGGCATTCGCGGACCAGCGGCCAGGCCCGGCAGCGCGCCTCGAAGGCCGACAGATCGGCCTCGGCCTGGCTTTGCAGCCGCACCATGGCGAAGACCGCCACTTCGAACCCCAGCTCACGGGCGTCGATCTCGGCATGATAGCCGGTGATATAGCCCGCCTCTTCCAGTGTGCGCACCCGGCGCAGACAGGGCGGGGCCGAAATCCCCACCCGGCTGGCCAGTTCCACATTGGTCATCCGGCCATCGGCCTGCAATTCCGCCAGGATATGCCGGTCGATCGGGTCCAGCTTGTGTCCGGCCATTGAATTCTCCCTGATTGCCAGCCTTCTAGGCGGTTGCGCCGATCCGCGCAATATTCTTTCGCCGGACACCCCCGCAACCCCCGCCGCGTTTCGCCGCAGCCGCCGGTTCCGCAAGCATTCGGGGCTTTCGGCCCCCCGTGCCATTGCCTATATCGGACAGGCTGCAAACCGGGGGACCACCATGGCCGACAAACAGACGCGCGTTCTCATCATCGGATCGGGCCCGGCGGGCTATACCGCGGCGGTCTATTCCGCGCGGGCTATGCTGAACCCGGTGCTGGTGCAGGGCCTGCAACCCGGCGGCCAGCTGACCATCACCACCGAGGTCGAGAACTGGCCCGGCGACACGCATGTCATGGGCCCCGATCTGATGGTGCGGATGGAAGAGCATGCCAAGGCGATGGGGGCCGAGGTGATCAGCGACTACATCACCGCGCTGGATCTGTCGGCCCGTCCGTTCCGTGCGCAGGCGGACTCTGGCACCACCTATGTCGCCGATGCGGTGATCCTGGCCACCGGCGCGCAGGCGAAATGGCTGGGGCTGCCGTCCGAGGAAAAGTTCAAGGGCTTTGGCGTGTCGGCCTGCGCCACCTGCGACGGGTTCTTCTATCGCGGCAAGGAGGTGGTGGTGATCGGCGGCGGCAATACCGCCGTCGAAGAGGCGCTGTTCCTGACCAATTTCGCCTCGAAAGTCACGGTGGTTCATCGCCGCGATTCGTTCCGCGCCGAAAAGATCATGCAGGACCGTCTGTTCAAGAACCCGAAGATTTCGGTGATCTGGGACAGCGAAGTGACCGAGGTGAAAGGCACCGAAGCGCCGCTGGGCGTCACCGCCGTCGTGGTGCGGAACGTCAAGACCGGGGCCACGCAGGACGTGCCCTGCGCGGGTTTCTTCGTCGCCATCGGCCATGCGCCCGCCAGCGAGCTGGTCAAGGACCAGCTGGAGCTGCACAACGGCGGTTATGTGAAGGTGGAAGCGGGGACCACCCGCACCTCGATCCCCGGCGTCTTTGCCGCCGGCGACCTGACCGACCATGTCTATCGCCAGGCCGTGACCAGCGCCGGAATGGGCTGCATGGCCGCACTGGACGCCGAAAAATTCCTCGCCGGACACTGACCGACCCCGTTGCAACGGCGGCACCGTGGCCCTTTTGCCGCGCCTGCGGAAGGATCTCTGCGGCAGATAAGGGAATATCTGGCTTTTCTCTTTTCGGGGCGGGTCCTTTGAGGTATGTTCAATATTGAACACACCTTGCCGCACATCCCGCAATGCCCGCGTCCCGCCACATCCCGTCCGAGGAAGACCAGCTCTTCCGTCTGCTCCGGCAGCTTGATCGCGCACCGGATGCGGCACAGCGCGCGACAGCCGGGGCGCTTGGAATAAGCTTGGGCAGCCTGAACGCGCAACTGCGCGCCGCGACCGAGGCCGGGCTGATCCATGTCACCGGGCGCGACACCGCAACCGACCGCCGCCAGCGGTTCGCCTATGCGCTGACCCCGCGCGGAAGTGCCGCCAAATCGCAGCTTGTCGACCAGTTTCTGGCCCGGAAACTGGCCGAATACCACGCCCTTCACGCCGAACTGACGGGTGAGGACACCCGCCTCATCCCCCTAAAACACAGGACCGATGTCATGCAGAACAACCTCGCCCCGATCCCGGAGCTTTATGTCTCTTACGATTCCGCCCAGAAGCTGAAACATGAGGCCGCCGCCCTGCCCTCCTGGGACCTGACCCAGCGGCAGGTCTGCGATCTGGAACTGCTGATGAACGGCGGTTTCAACCCGCTCAAGGGCTTCATGGGCCAGGCCGACTATGACAACGTGGTGGAAAACATGCGCACCGCCGATGGCGCGCTGTTTCCGATGCCGATCACGCTGGACGTGAGCGAGGCCTTCGCCGACAAGATCGAACCCGGCCAGGACATCGCGCTGCGCGATGCCGAAGGGGTGATCCTCGCCATCCTGTCGGTCAGCGACAAATGGGTGCCCAACAAGGCGAACGAGGCTGAAAAGGTGTTCGGTGCCGACGATCTGGCGCATCCCGCCGTCAACTACCTGCACAATGTGGCCGGCAAGGTCTATCTGGGCGGCCCGATCACCGGCATCCAGCAGCCGGTGCATTACGATTTCAAGGGCCGCCGCGACACGCCGAACGAACTCCGCGCCTTCTTCCGCAAGATGGGCTGGCGCAAGGTCGTGGCCTTCCAGACCCGCAACCCCCTGCACCGTGCGCATCAGGAACTGACCTTCCGCGCCGCCCGCAACGCCGAGGCGAACCTGCTGATCCACCCCGTCGTCGGCATGACCAAGCCGGGCGATGTCGACCATTTCACCCGCGTCCGCTGCTATGAGGCGGTGCTGGACAAATATCCGCAGTCGACCACGCATCTGTCGCTGTTGAACCTGGCGATGCGCATGGCCGGCCCGCGCGAGGCGCTGTGGCATGCCATCATCCGCAAGAACCACGGGCTGACCCATTTCATCGTCGGCCGCGACCATGCCGGCCCCGGCAAAAACTCGGCCGGCAAGGATTTCTACGATCCCTATGCCGCGCAGGACCTGGTGCGGCAGCACCAGGCCGAGATCGGCATCGAGATGGTCGATTTCAAGCAGATGGTCTATGTGCAAGAAAAGGCACAATATTTCCCCGTTGACGAAGTGCCCGAAGGGTCGACCGTGCTGGACATTTCAGGCACCGAACTGCGCCGCCGCCTGCGCGAAGGGCTGGAGATTCCGGACTGGTTCTCGTTCCCCGAAGTGGTGCAGGAACTGCGCCGCACCAGCCCGCCACGCGCCAAGCAGGGCTTTACGGTGTTCTTCACCGGCCTTTCCGGCAGCGGCAAGTCGACCATCGCCAATGCGCTGATGGTCAAGCTGATGGAGATGGGGGGCCGTCCGGTGACGCTGCTGGATGGCGATGTGGTCAGGAAGCACCTCAGCTCGGAACTGGGCTTTTCCAAGGAACACCGCGACATCAACATCAAGCGCATCGGCTATGTCGCGTCGGAGATCACCAAGAACGGCGGCATCGCCATTTGCGCCCCGATCGCGCCCTATACCGCCACCCGCCGCGCCGTGCGCGAGATGATCGAGGCGTTCGGCGCCTTCGTCGAGGTGCATGTGGCGACCAGCATCGAGGAATGCGAACGCCGCGACCGCAAGGGCCTCTACAAGCTGGCGCGCGAAGGCAAGATCAAGGAATTCACCGGGATTTCCGACCCCTATGAGACGCCCACCAAGGCCGAACTGGTGGTGGATACCGAGAATGTCGATGTCGACCACTGCGCGCATCAAGTGATCCTGAAGCTGGAAAGCATGGGCCTGATCAAGGCCTGATTCCTTTGCCAGAACGGCAGGCGCCCGTGGGAAACCCCGGGCGTTTTGCATTGCGTGCGCGTCCCAAGCGACTATATGCAACGGGCTGGGAAACGCAGGGGAAGACCATGGCGCGCAAGGTGTTCATCGACGGCGATGTCGGCACGACCGGCCTGCAGATCCGCGAGCGGCTGGAAAAGCGCGCCGACATCAGCCTGATCCGCATCGACCCCGCCCTGCGCAAGGACAATGCCGCGCGGCTGGCCGCCTTTGCCGAGGCTGAGGTTGCCATCCTCTGCCTGCCCGACGCGGCTTCGAAAGACATTGCCACCGCGGCGGCCGCGGCCGGGCTGAAGACCCGGCTGATCGACGCCTCCACCGCCTTTCGCGTCGCCCCGGACTGGGCCTATGGCTTTGCCGAACTGGCGCAAGGCCAGCGCGACGCGATCCGCAGCGCCGCCCGCGTCTCCAACCCCGGCTGCTGGGCCACCTGTGCCATCTCGGCCCTGCGGCCGCTGGTCGATGCCGGGGTGATCGCGGCGGATGCGCCCATCGCGCTGTCCGGGGTCTCGGGCTATTCCGGCGGCGGCAAGTCGATGATCGAGGAATTCGAGACGGGCACGGTCGACGGGGCCTTCCTCTACGGCACCGCGCAGAACCAGAAACACCTGCCGGAAATCGCCGCCCATGCGCGGCTGGCGCGTCAGCCGTTGTTCGTGCCCGCCGTCGGAGACTATGCGCAGGGCATGGCGATGGCGGTGGCCTTGCAGCTGCCGCCCGGCGGCGCGGCCGCGGCCGAAGCTGCGCTGCGCGCCCATTACGCCGGCGAAACCTTTGTCAGCGTGGTCGATGCCGCCCGGCACCAGCCGCGGGTGATGCCGCAGGTGCTGAACGGCACCAACCGGCTGGAGCTTTCGGTGCAGGCCAACCCCGAAACCGGTGCCACGACGCTGGTCGCCGTGCTGGACAACCTGGGCAAGGGGTCGTCCGGGGCGGCGGTGCAGAACCTGAACCTGATGCTGGGTCTGGACGAAGGCGCGGGCCTCTAGGCCCGCGCGAAATTCCTTCCTCAAGGAATTTGGCAATTTTCTTGCAAGAAAATTGTGAAGCCCTCAGGCGGGCCGCAGCATCCGCCGCAGCACGCCGTCCTTCAGAACATAATGGTGGAACAGCGCCGCCAGCGCATGCAGTCCGGCCAGAAGGATCAGCAGGTTGGCCAGCAGGGCATGCGGATCGCCCAGCGCATCGGCCCCGCCGAACCAGGCCGCCGCCCCCGCCGCCGGCACGGCCAGCATCAGCAGGTAAAGCAGTCCGTGAACGACCGCGGCCGCCTTGCCCATAACCCTCGGCTCTGCCCCCGGCCCGCCGCGCAGCAGTCGCAGCGCGATGCGCAGCACCACCAGCGCCAGCACGGCCATGCCGGTCCAGACATGCAAGCCGGCGATGTCGATGGAAATCTCCTGCCCTGCCAGATGCTGCCGCAGCGCCCGGCCCATGCCCTCTCTGGCGACATAGTTCACCAGCACGCCCGCCGCGATCAGCCAGTGCAGCGCGATCTGCGCCCCGCTGTAGCCGCCTGTCACCTTCATCGCCTGCCTCCGTTCCCGTGGGTCCAAAGGTCATACGATGGCGCGGCGCGGTTCCGTCGCCGCGCGGGCAGGATCAATGCACGTTCACCGGCGCGAAATCATGCGCACGGGCCAGATGAAAGGCCATCTGCCGGTCGGCCACCAGCGCCAGTTGCTGACCATCGGACCCGTGGACCGAATAGACCACCTCGCGGCCGTCGATCTGTTCGCGCACCTCTTCGGGCAAGTCGGCCACCTGAACGGGGCGGACATAGACGATACGGCTGCCCCCCTTGGGCAGGGCGTCGAAGGGCGTGTTCATTTGCCGCCTCCTTTTCCGATGCGGATGGTCTGGACCACGGTTTCCGGCACATGCCGCCGCAGGTCGATGTTCAGCAGGCCATGTTCCAGGCTGGCGCCGCCCACCTCGACCCCGTCGGCCAGCACGAAGCTGCGCTGAAAGGCGCGGGCGGCGATGCCGCGGTGCAGGAACACCCGGTCGCCCGGCTCGTCCGCCTGACGGCCACGGATCACCAGTTGCCGGTCTTCGACCGTGATGGCGATGTCATCCTCGCGGAACCCCGCGACGGCCAGCGTGATGCGATAGGCATTCTCGCTGACGGCTTCGATGTTGTAGGGGGGATAGCCCTCGGCCCCGGTCTTTGCCGTGCGTTCGACCAGCCGCTCCAGCTGCTCGAAGCCCAGAAGGAAGGGATGGGCCCCAAAACTCAGTTTCGTCATCGGTCTGCCCTTGGTTCAAGCGACATGCCAGCCCTGCGGCCCCGTCATGGGCACCCTCGGGCGTTGATCGGAATATGGGGGTGCCCGACCGGCCCCGCAAGGCCGCAACACCGCAGAATCCTGTTGCGGGCGGCGAGATTCCTTCAAAAGCCGACATGAAGCCGCTATATGATTGATCAAAAGATCAACAAGGGCCCGAGTCGCCAAGATGAATGCTTCGTCCGAGATGAGCTTTGACGACATGCTGCGCGTGAAGCTGGAAGTGCTTCGGCGCGAGCATCGCGATCTGGACGAGGCGATCCATGCGCTTGAAACCAACGGCCGCCCCGATCAGCTTACGCTGCGCAGGCTGAAAAAGCAGAAGCTGGCGCTGAAGGATGCGATTACCAAGATCGAGGACCAGCTGATCCCCGACATCATCGCCTGAACCAGCGCGGTCAGGGCGTCGCAGCCCGACGGTTAGGGGCGGGGCAGCAGCCCCGAGTCCTGCGCCAGCAGCAGCATCGCCGCGCGCAGCCGGTCATAGGCATCTTCCGGCATCGAGGCGTCGATCCGCTGCCAGGCTTCGGGCGGCATGGTCTCGAACGCATCCCAGCGGCCTTCGGCCAGTCTCGGGAAGGGTTGCGGAAACTCGGCCATGGCGCGGCGCAGCCCGTCGGCCAGCGCCGTCTCGCCCCGGATCACCAGCACCTTCACCAGATGCGGGGCCATGTCGGCCCCAACGCCATCCAGCCAGATCTGCGGCGAGGTTCCGTCCAACCCAAGGGCCAGATCCTCCATCATCAACAGCGCCGCCTGGGCGGTGCCCATCGACAGATAGGCGGCATCGGCCGCCTCGGGCGTATACCATTCCGGGGCAAGGCATTCCTGCCGCAACCGCAGCAGCACCTGGTCCAGCGCCGCTTCGGGGCCGCCTGTGGTCAGTCGGCTGCGCAGGATCTCTTCGGTTCCGGGCACCGCCTGCATCAGCGACAGCGCAGCCGCTTCCGCCTCGCCGGGGAAGGGATATTCATCCGACAACCGGTAAACCGCAGAAACCAGATCGGGGTCGATCTCGGTCCCGTCCATCTCGTACAGCGCGAACTGCCGAAGACCCGGATTCAGCTGCCAGTCGGGAAACAGCGCCTTGGCCTCGGCCAGAACGCGGGCCTGACCGGTCAGGCCATGCCGCTCCATCAACGGCAGAAGATCGGGCAGCAGAATGGATTCCGACATGATCAGCAGCGGCGAAACCGGGCTGGTATTGTCCCGCTCGATCTGCGCCAGCAGCGCCAGCCAGGGCAGATCATGTGCCTTGGGCGGCAGGTCGGCGGCGCGGTCGGCCAGCACACCGGGCCATTCGATTGCCTGCGCCAGGGTGTTGTTCAGAAATATCTCTTCCCAACCGGCATCGGGGCCGGGATCAAAGGCCGCAGGGTCCATGCGCTGATAGACCTCGTCGTAATAGCCGCGGGCCTCTTGTCGCAGCAGATATTCGACGGGCACCGGCCCCGCCACAGCACCGCGCTGGCAGATCGGGGCGGACTGCGCCTGAACCACCGGGCTGACAGCACAAAGGATCAAAGCCGCCAGCAGACCCGCCGCCTTCCGCATCATCCGTCGCCCCCCTTGCACGGCTTCAGGATATGGCAGCCCGCCGCAGGGCGGAAGCCCGGCCCATGCGACCGCAACCGATATGTGGGAAATATGTTTTCATATTATATATCAGATACTTGAATAGTTAAAATGTCGCAACCGGAACGGCATGAACTTGATTCAGGTCAACGTGCGGCCCCGGTTCCCGGACCCAGGGTGCAGCCGCGATCAGAAGCGAGTCCGACCATGAAGACCTTCCTTTCCCTCCTCTCTGCCGCCGCCCTTGCCGCCCTGTCTGCTGGCCCCGTCCTGGCCCAGTCGGCGGGCGATCTGACGCTGGGCTTCGGCGTGGCGCTGGTGGCCCCCAAATCCGACAACGGCACGCTGGCCGGGTCGGCGGCGACGGTGGACAACAATGCCCGCCCGTCGATCACGCTGGAATATTTCATCCGCGACAACCTGGGGATCGAACTCCTGGGGGCCCTGCCCTTCAAGCATGGCGTCAATCTGGCCGGGGCCCATGTCGGCGATACCAAGCACCTTCCGCCCACCGTCACGCTGAACTGGCACTTTCCCACCGACGGCGCGCTGAAACCCTTCGTCGGGCTTGGCCTCAACTACACCACCTTCTTTCAGGAAAGCTCGGCGCTCGGCGATCTGAAGATCAAGGACAGCTTCGGCATCGCGGCCCATCTCGGGGCCGACTGGGCGATTGACGACAAACGGGCGGTGCGCTTCGACGTGCGTTACATCGACATCGACAGCGATGTGACGCTGAACGGTGCCCCGATCGGCAAGGTCGAGATCGACCCGATGGTCGCGGGCATTTCCTACATTACCAAGTTCTGAACCAAGTTCTGACGCCGGGACAGGCGAAGGATCGGGGGCAACCCCGGATGACTGGGGCGCGGGATCCCTCTCCGCGCCCCTTTTTGATCTGCCACACGTTCCCGCCCGTTCCCGCGCCCCACGCGGCTTGCCCCGCGCAGACGGGCAGTATATGCGCGGGCCATCTGAGCGGAGGTACGAGATGACCCCACCCGTCGGCATCATCATGGGGTCCCAGTCCGACTGGGCCACGATGAAAGAGGCCGCCCTGATCCTGGATCAGCTGGGCGTGGCCTATGAAAGCCGCATCGTCTCGGCCCATCGCACGCCGGATCGGCTGTGGGATTATGGCAAGACCGCCGTGGCGCGCGGCTTGCAGGTGATCATCGCGGGCGCGGGCGGGGCGGCACATCTGCCCGGCATGATGGCATCGAAGACCCGCGTGCCGGTGATCGGCGTGCCGGTGCAGACCAGGGCGCTGTCGGGCGTCGATTCGCTTTATTCCATCGTGCAGATGCCAAAGGGATACCCGGTGGCCACCATGGCCATCGGCGCGGCGGGGGCGGCCAATGCCGGGCTGATGGCGGCGGGCATCCTGGCCTTGCAGGATGCCGCGCTGGCCCGACGGCTGGACGCCTGGCGCGCGGCCTTGTCGGCCAGCATCCCCGAGGAGCCGAAGGATGACTGAGGCACAGGCGCAGCCGCTGCCCCCCGGATCGGTGATCGGCATCCTTGGCGGCGGGCAGTTGGGCCGCATGCTGTCGGTCGCGGCCAGCCGTCTGGGCTATCGCTGCCACATCTATGAGCCGGGCGCCGCCCCGGCAGGCGATGTGGCCCATGCGGTGACGCAGGCCCCCTACGGCGACGAGGCCTCCCTGCGCGCCTTTGCCGCCGCAGTCGATGTCATCACCTATGAATTCGAGAATGTCCCCACCTCGGCGCTGGACCTGCTGGAATCGCTGCGCCCGATCCGGCCCAATCGCCGGGCGCTGGCGGTCAGTCAGGACCGGATCACCGAGAAGAGCTTTCTGAACGATCTGGGCCTGACCACGGCCCCCTGGGCCGCCGTCAATTCCGAAGCCGATCTGCGCGCCGCGGTGGCGCGTCTCGGCTGCCCGGCGATCCTGAAGACCACCCGGCTGGGCTATGACGGCAAGGGACAGGCGAAGATTTCGACCGAAGCCGATATCCCGGCGGCCTGGGCCGCGATGAACGGGGCGGCCTCGGTGCTGGAAGGCTTCATCGCCTTCGACCGCGAGATCTCGGTCATCGCGGCACGCGGGCTGGACGGATCGGTCGCCTGTTACGACCCCGGCGAGAATGTGCATCGGGACGGCATCCTGCGCAGCACCACGGTGCCCGCGCAGCTGTCGGCTGGCCAGAGGACCGATGCGGTGCTGCTGGCCGCCCGCATCCTGAACGCCCTGGATTATGTCGGCGTGCTGGGGGTGGAGCTGTTCGTTACCCGCGCTGGCCTTCTGGTGAACGAAATCGCGCCGAGGGTGCATAATTCCGGGCATTGGACGCAGCAGGGCTGTGCTGTCGATCAGTTCGAGCAGCATATCCGCGCCGTGGCCGGGCTGCCCTTGGGCGACGGCGGACGCCATGCCGATGTGGTGATGGAGAACCTGATCGGCGACGACATCGACCGGGTGCCCGCGCTGATGCGCGAGCGCGACGCGGCGCTGCATCTTTACGGCAAGGGCGATGCCCGTCCGGGCCGCAAGATGGGCCATGTCAACCGGGTGATCCGGGGCTGAGCCTTCCCCAGGGGCTGCCGCCTCGGGGGGCCTTGCGCCCCCGCTCGGCGGCGTTGCCACGGAGCGAAGGCTGCGGCTGTTCCTTTGGCGGGCCGGGGCCTCCGGCGGGGATATTTGCAGAAGGGAAGCCGGGTCAGGCTTTCTCCGGGGTGCCGTGCTGGAACCGGCCATGGCGCAGGAAATGCACGGTCTGACGGATCACGCGCGGATTCACCGGCATCCAGGTGTGGCTGACCGGCAGGGTCAGGTGATCGGTCATGCCGTCCAGCCGCGTGCTGGCGACCGTCACCTTGCCGTCATCGGCGCCCGGCAGCAGCTGCGAGAACCAGGGCGAGACCGATCTGGTGCCCGCGATGATGCCCAAGGGGTAGTCAGGTGGCGGCAGGCGGTTGGGCCAGCTTTGCGGCCCGGTGCCCAGTGCCTGCCCGGCCGGACCGTTGACCAGCTGGAACACCCGCCAGTTGCCCAGGGTGTCGACCAGTTCCGAACCATGGTTCGGCGGGGCCAGCATCACCACCCGGCCAAGGCCGGGCGGATGCCCGCGGGCCAGAAGGTCGCGCACCAGGATGCCGCCCATCGAATGTGTGACGATATGGGTGGTGCCGGAAAACGGCGCGGCGAAGGCCCCCGCGATGGCGGCCACCAGATCCTCGGGCGCGGCCCTGGTCGAGGGATAGCCCGCGCTTTCCGCCGCAAAGCCCGCGGCCCGCAACGCCAGCCCCATCGGGGCCAGCGAATTCCGGCTGCGGGCCAGCCCATGGACAAGAATGACACGTTCGGACGGCGGGGGGTCTGGCAGGCTGTGGGTCATGGGCCGGATCATGCCTGCGGCCCCCCGCAGGGCGCAAGGCCCCGCGCCGCAAGCCCGCGCGATGTCACGCCTCTGGCGAATCGGTATCCGGCAGGCCCTGCGCCGCCTTGTCGCGCGCCGTCTTTGCCAGCCGTTCGTAGCGTCGCAGGAAATCCGCCAGCATCTTCTCGTCCAGCTCTTCCAGATCGAGCAGCGCGTTATGCGCGCCCTCGGTGGCGCGGATCAGTTCGTCCAGTTTCAGCTGGATGGCGGCGGTGTCGCGATTCTGGGTGTTCTGGATCAGGAACACCATCAGGAAGGTGACGATGGTGGTGCCGGTGTTGATCACCAGCTGCCAGGTGTCGGAAAAGCCGAACAGCGGCCCCGACACCAGCCAGACCACAATCGTTGCCACCGCCAGAAGAAAGGTGGTCGGACGTCCGCACCAATGCGCAATCCGCTTGGCGATCCGGGTATAGAACATCGCGGCCCCCTGTTGCCGGTGTCACTCTGCCGCCCGCAAGGGGCCGGGGCAAGCACCATACCGGGCCTTTGCCGGGTCGCGGGCCAAGACGGCTGGACAAGCTTGCCAAAGCCGCGCAAGCCTGCCGCCATGGCCCGTCTTCGCCCCCGCCTTGCCGTCCGCGCGCTGATCCTTGATGCCGAGGACCGGCTGCTGCTGGTCAATGCCTGGCCGGGCGGGCAATCCGATCTGTGGTGCGCGCCGGGCGGCGGGTGCGAAGCGGGCCAGTCCCTGCCGGAAAACCTGATCCGCGAGGTGCAGGAGGAAACCGGGCTGATCGTGACGGTCGGTGCGCCGGCGCTGGTCAACGAATTCCACGATCCGGCATCGGGCTTTCATCAGGTCGAACTGTTCTTCCGCTGCACCATCACGGCGGGCAGTCTGGACGATCTCTGGCGCGACCCCGAGGGCGTGGTGACTAAGCGGCGCTTCGTCTCGCGCGTCGAACTGGCGGCGGGCAGATTGCGCTTCAAGCCCGACAGCCTGGCCGATGCGGCCTGGGGCAAGGGGTGTGCCTATGACCCGCTGGAAGACATCACCTTCTGATCCTGTGGCGACTTGTCTCTGCTCCGCACGGCCCGTAAGACTTGGGCGGCCGGGGGCGTCCCGGCGGTCTCAGGGCGGGGTGAAATTCCCCACCGGCGGTGACAGCCCGCGAGCGCCCTGCCCATGCGGCAGGGGTCAGCAGATCCGGTGGAACTCCGGGGCCGACGGTATAGTCCGGATGAAAGAGAAACGCTGCCCCGGCGGGGCCGCCGCGCGTCTTGCGCGGAGGACGCTTTCGGGCAGGCTCTTGCTTCACCCTGATTTTTGTTCGGTCCGAAGGGAGACCCGACATGAATCAGAATATCAAAGGTGCCGCCTTCATGGTGCTGGCCGGGGTCTGCTTTGCGCTGGCCAATGCCGTGACATGGACCGTCACCTACAAGCTGGGGTTCAAGGCGCAATCCGATGCCTTCTGGCAATATCTGATCGCCACCGCCTTTTCCGCCCCCTTCCTGTGGCGCAACGGCATTGCCGCGATGCGGACCCGACACCCGCTGCTGCACGGCCTGCGCATCCTGCTGTCGGTTCTGGGCGTGCAGGCATTTACCCAGGCCTTTGCCGCCGGGATTGCCCCCTGGCATGTAATCGCGCTGGTGATGACATCGCCCTTCTTCGTGATGATCGGCGCGGCGGTGTTGCTGGGCGAAAGGGTGGGCCCGAACCGCTGGATCGCCGCCATCATCGGCTTTGCCGGCGCGATGATCCTGCTGCGGCCCTGGGAAAGCGGCTTTTCCGCAACCATCCTCTTGCCGCTGGCCGCCGCCGTCGCCTGGGGTGGAGCCTCGCTGATCACCAAGCGGTTGACGCGGGACGAAAACCAGACGGCGATCACCATGTGGCTTCTGGTGCTGCTGACGCCGGTGAACCTGCTCTTTTCGCTGCAGGCCGGGTTCGAGGTGCCGACGGGCAATGTCCTGTGGCTGCTGCTTGCGGGCGGCGTGGTGATGTATCTGGCGCAGCATTGCCTGACGCTGGCCTATGCGGCGGCGGATGCGGCCTATGTACAGCCCTTCGATGACCTGAAGCTGTTTTCGAACATCCTCGTCTCGTGGCTGGTCCTCAGCTTTGCGCCGGACCTGACCTATTGGCCCGGCATCCTGATGGTGTTTGCCGGATCGGCCTATCTGCTGTGGTCGGAACGCGCGGGCAGAACTGGCGGGCTTTCCCATGCGCGTCCCAATGCCTAGACTGCCGCGATGAGCCGCGCTTTTGTCAACGAGGATGCCGGGGCCGACCGACCGGACCTGCCGGAGCTGCCGGTCAGCCCGCATCCGAACTATGTCACCCCGCGCGGGCTGGCAGTGCTGCAACGGCGACTGGCGGCGCGGACTGCCGATCTGGCCGCGCTGAAGGCGCGGGCGGAGCGGCTGGACAAGCTGCCCGAGGCGGCGGCCGAGCGCGACATCCGCTGGCTGGAGGCACGGCTGAAATCGGCGATTCCGGTCGATCCGGCCACGCATGACCTTTCCGAAGTGGCCTTCGGCCTGCGCGTCACCGTGCGGGGCGAAGACGGCCGCAGCGCAACCTATGAAATCACCGGAGAGGACGAGGCCGATGCCGCCCTTGGCCGCATCGCCCCGTATTCGCCGCTGGCCCGCGCCCTGATCGGCGCGCAACCGGGCGATGAGGTGACATGGCACCGGCCGGCCGGGGATCTGACGCTTGAAGTCACCGGGATTTCCCATGCCGACCCTGCGCCCACTTGACCCGGCCGCCGACCGCGCCGCCGTCGATGCCTTTTTCCGCTCGATCGCCGATTATGTCCGGCTGGAGCGGGACGAAGAACCGGGACCGCAGGTGACGGAGGAGTATTTTTCCGATGCCCCGCCCGGCTGCGACCCGGCAGACAGTCACCGGATCGGCCTGTTCCACGACGGGCGGCTGATGGCGCTGGCCGAAATGGCGCAGGGTTATCCCGGCCCGCAGGATGCCTATCTGGGTTTTCTTGCCGTATCGCAGGCGGGACGGGGGCAGGGATTGGGCCTGCATCTTCTGCGGCATATGGAGGATCTGGCCCGCAAGGGTGGCCATACCACGCTGTATCTGGCCGTGCTGGACGCCAATCCGCGCGCCCGCGCCTTCTGGGAGCGTGAAGGCTTCACCCTGGCCGCCGCCAATCGCCCGGTCACGCTGGGCCGGAAGACGCAGGTCGCGCACCGGCTGTCAAAGCCGCTGTGACCGCTACAGGGCGTAGCTGTAATGCCCGGTCCACCAGCCCGCATCGCCGGACAGCCGCGCGCCCAGCTTGACCAGCCCGGCCACCAGCCCCGCCGGTCCCAGCAGCAGCGCCGCCGTCTTCAACCCGCCGGAGGGTGCGCCGTTCACGACGGCGACCAGCAGGATCAGCAGCAGCCCGGTCATCACCGCATCAAGCGCGATCTTGAACCAGACATAGGCGGCGGGTTCGTATTCCCCTGCCGTCACCAGAACGGCATTCAACGCGCCGAAGATCAGCACCGCGCTCATGCCATAGATAACATACTGATTGACCTTCATCTGATTTGCGGGATCGGCCATTCCAGTGCCTCTCAGCTTTGAAATGGGGAAATCTGCGCACAGATCCTGCGTTCTGGCAAAGAAAAAGGGCGGCCCGAAGGCCGCCCTTTCCGATCCTTCGTCGAAGGATCGGGATCAGAAGTCCATGCCGCCCATGCCGCCGCCGGGCATCGCCGGGGCAGCGGCCTTGTCGGCCGGCTTGTCGGCGATCATCGCCTCGGTGGTGATCAGAAGCGAAGCGACCGAAGCCGCATCTTCCAGCGCGGTGCGGGTGACTTTCGCCGGGTCGATCACGCCGAACTTGAACATGTCGCCATATTCTTCGGTCTGGGCGTTGAAGCCAAAGTTCTTGTCCGAGGATTCGCGCACCTTGCCGGCCACGACAGCGCCGTCGACGCCGGCGTTTTCGGCGATCTGGCGCAGCGGAGCTTCCAGCGCGCGGCGGACGATGGCGATGCCGTTGTCCTGATCCGAGTTCGCGCCTTTCAGACCGTCCAGAGCCTTGCCGGCCTGAACCAGAGCCACGCCGCCACCGACGACGATGCCTTCCTGAACGGCCGCGCGGGTCGCGTTCAGCGCGTCATCAACGCGGTCCTTGCGCTCTTTCACTTCGACTTCGGTCATGCCGCCGACGCGGATGACGGCAACGCCGCCCGCCAGCTTGGCCACACGTTCCTGCAGCTTCTCGCGGTCGTAATCGCTGGTGGTTTCCTCGATCTGCGCACGGATCTGGGCCACGCGGGCTTCGATCTCGGCCTTGTCGCCAGCGCCATCAACGATGGTGGTGTTGTCCTTGTTGATGGTGATCTTCTTGGCGCGGCCCAGCATGTCGATGCCGACATTTTCCAGCTTCATGCCCAGATCGTCGCTGATCACCTGACCGCCGGTCAGGATGGCGATGTCTTGCAGCATGGCCTTGCGGCGGTCGCCGAAGCCAGGGGCCTTGACGGCAGCGATCTTCAGGCCGCCGCGCAGCTTGTTCACGACCAGCGTGGCCAGAGCCTCGCCTTCCACGTCCTCGGCCACGATGACCAGCGGGCGTTGCGACTGGATCACGGCTTCCAGCAGCGGAACCATCGGCTGCAGCGACGACAGTTTCTTTTCGTGCAGCAGGATATAGGCGTCTTCCAGGTCGGCAATCATCTTGTCGGCATTGGTGACGAAGTAAGGCGACAGGTAGCCGCGGTCGAACTGCATCCCTTCGACGACATCGGTCTCGGTTTCCAGACCTTTGTTCTCTTCGACGGTGATCACGCCCTCGTTGCCGACCTTCTGCATCGCATCGGCGATCTGGCGGCCGATTTCAGCCTCGCCGTTCGCCGAGATGGTGCCAACCTGCGCAACTTCGTCGCTGTCCTTCACCGGGCGCGAAGCCGCCTTGATCGCCGCGACGACTTTCGAGGTCGCCATGTCGATGCCGCGCTTCAGGTCCATCGGGTTCATGCCGGCGGCAACCGCCTTCATGCCTTCTTTCACGATGGCCTGTGCCAGAACGGTGGCGGTGGTGGTGCCGTCGCCGGCCTCGTCATTGGTGCGGGAAGCGACTTCCTTCACCATCTGCGCGCCCATGTTCTCGAACTTGTCGGCCAGTTCGATTTCCTTGGCAACGGTCACGCCGTCCTTGGTGATGCGCGGGGCGCCGAACGACTTGTCGATCACCACGTTGCGGCCTTTCGGGCCCAGCGTGACTTTGACAGCGTCGGCAAGGATGTTCACGCCGCGCAGCATGCGGTCGCGGGCATCGGTATCGAAACGAACGTCTTTCGCACCCATTGTGCTACTCCTCAAATCTCGGTTTCAGTTGGAAAGCGCCGGGGCCAGGCCCCGCCAAAGGTCCTCAGGCGATGATGCCGAGGATGTCGCTTTCCTTCATGATCAGCAGCTCTTCGCCGTTCAGCGTGACTTCGGTGCCCGACCATTTGCCGAACAGCACACGATCACCGGCCTTGACCGACGGTGCGATCAGCTCGCCCGAATCCTTGCGGGCACCCTCGCCGACCGAGACGATCTCGCCCTCGGCGGGTTTTTCCTTCGCGGTATCGGGGATGATCAGCCCGCCCTTGGTTTTTTCCTCGGACTGGACGCGACGGACCAGAACGCGGTCATGCAGCGGTTTGAAAGCCATCTGGTAACTCTCCCTTGGGTTCCAGGTTGAAACTGTTGGCACTCAGTTGGCCCGAGTGCTAACGGCGAGTGATCTAGGCAATGCCCCGGCCTGAGTCAACACCCCGGACGGGCAGAAAAATCGCGCGATCGGCCGCTTTCCCTTCCCGCCCGGCAATGCCATCCTGCGCGACGTCAGCCCGAGGTGCCCATGCGTTCCGTTCCGAAAATCCTGGCCGCCATCGCCACCGCCCTTCTGCTCTGTGCCCCACAGGTGCGGGCAGACTGTCAGGGCATGAACCTTCTTGACCTGATGCCCGCCGCCGAACGCAAGGCGCTGGAGGCGGCCGCCGATGCCGTGCCCTTTCCGCGCGGCAATTTCTGGCGGGCTGAAAAGGGGGATGCCCGGCTGGTGCTGATCGGCACCTATCACCTGAACGATCCGCGCCACGCCGCTGCGGTCGCCCGTTTCGCCCCCGACATCGCCGCTGCGAAAACCCTTCTGGTCGAGGCCGGACCGGACGAGGAAAAGGCGCTGTTGCAGCACATGGGCCGCGATCCATCGCTGATGACCATCACCGAAGGCCCGACCCTGATGCAGCTGTTGCCCCCAGAAACCTGGGAAAAACTCGCCGCCGCAGGCACCGCGCGCGGGCTGCCGCCCTTCATGATGAACAAGTTCCGGCCATGGTATGTCACCGTCGTTCTGGCCATTCCGCCCTGCGCCATGGCCGCAATGGCCGATCCGAACGGACTGGACCAGCAACTGATCGACAGCGCGCTGGCCGCCGGGGTGCCGGTGCGGGCGCTGGAACCCTATGACACCATCTTTTCCATCTTCGGCGTGATGAGCGAACAGGATCAGCTGGCGATGATCGAACAGACGCTGGCGCTGGAAGACAGCATTACCGATTTCTCGGAAACCCTGGCCGACGCCTATTTCGACGGCGACAGCCGCCTGACCTGGGAATTGATGCGCCATCTGTCCTATCAGGTGCCCGGCTATACCCGCGAACAGGTGGATGCCGAAATGGCCGTGCTGGAAGAGGCGCTGATGAACAGCCGCAACCGCGCCTGGATTCCGGTGATCGAAGAGGTTGCCGCCGATGGCCCTGCCGTGGTGGCCTTCGGCGCGCTGCACCTGCCGGGGCAAGAGGGTGTGTTGAACCTCTTGCAACAGGAGGGTTGGACGATCACCCCGCTGGATGTGCAATGATGCCTGATCCCGGTCTGTCGGGGCACCGGCTGCAGCGCCTTCATGTACTGGATTTCGGAACCTTCGATGTCGGCCCGCCGGGCGGGCCGCCGTTGCGCCGGATCGGCATTCCCGGCTTTTTGCTGGAAACCGCCACCGCCAGCGGCCAGGTCGCCCGCATCCTGTTCGACACCGGTTTTCCGCCCGATTACGCCACTGCCCCCCAGACCGCCGATGCCCGCGACGGCCTGCACCGCTTCGGCCGCTTCGCCCGCTTTGGCTCCGAAAACACCGCCGCCGGGCAACTGGCTCTGCTCGGCCTGACGCCTGCCGACATCTCGCACGTCATCCTGTCGCATGGCCATATCGACCATGTCGGCAGCCTGCCGCTGTTCGCCCATGCCGCGATCATCCTGACTGCGGCCGAGCGCGCCGATCCCCGGCCCCGCTATTTCCTGGACCGGCAGCCAATGGACTGGCCCGCCGCGCGCTATCTGACCCTTTCGGCCGAGACCGACCTCTGCCACGGCATCCGCCTGATCCCGACGCCAGGCCACACCCCCGGCCATCTGTCGGCCCTGCTGACCCTGCCCGATGGCAACACCGTGCTGCTGGCCGCCGATGCCATCAACCGCCTCTCCGAGCCGGACGAAGGTTTTGCCGATGCCGCCGACCCGGCCGCCGCAATGGCATCGTTCCGCCACCTGTCGGCCATGGCAGCCCGCACCGGGGCCGAGATCATCTACGGCCACGAACCCGGCCAATGGCCGCAGTTGCCAAAGGCTCCGCAATCCTGGGGCCCCGTGCCATGTCCATGACAGCCGAACGCCGGACCGGCCTTCTCCTTCTCCTCGGCGCCACCCTGGCCTGGAGCAGTTCGGGCCTCTTCGCCCGCGCCATCCCGCTGGACACGCCCACGGTGATCATGTGGCGCGGCTGGGCCGGGGCGCTGGGCCTTCTGGCGCTGCTGCTGTGGATGAAGGGGTCGGCCGGGCTGCAGGATCTTGCCCGGCTGGGCCGGGCGGGCTGGGCCTATGCGCTCTGTTCCGGCATCGGGATGCTGTTCTTCGTCGGCGCGCTGAAATCCACCTCGATCGCCCATGTCGCCATCATCTATGCCACCCTGCCCTTCGTCGCCGCCGGGCTGGGCTGGCTGATCCTGCGCGAGGCGCCGGGCAGGGGTGCGATGATCGCCTCGATCATCGCCCTTGCCGGATCGGTGATCATGGTCGGCATCGGAGGCGAGGGCACGCTGACCGGCGACCTGATGTCCTTCGGCATGGTGCTGTCGATGGCGGCGCTGATCCTGATCGCCCGAGCCAGACCCGGCCTGCCCGCCGTCGCCGCCGGAGTGGTCTCAGCCTTTCTGGCCGCGACGATCTGCCTGCCCTTCGCCACGACCTCGGGGCTGACCCCTGGCAACCTGACGCTGACCGCCGCCTTCGGACTGGTCAATTCCTCGCTGGCCTTCGCGCTGTTCGTCTTCGGCGCGCGGCGGGTGACGCCGGTGGAAACCGCGTTGATGGGCGCGCTTGAGGTGCCGATCACCCCGCTCTGGGTCTGGCTGGTGTTCGGCGAAACCCCCGGCCCCGCCACAATGGGCGGCGGTGCGCTGGTTCTGGCGGCGGTGGTCGGACACATCGTCTGGTCGGCGCGCCGATAGCGCCGACCTCCCGACCGGGCTGACAACGCGATATGCTCGCGGGTGGCGGTCGACTGCCCTTCGTGCGGACCCCGGCCCTGCGCCAACAAAGCGCCGACAGGATGGATGGCGGGGAAACGCCCCGCCATCCGGCCCGTCTCAGCCGCCCCGGCCCTTGCCGGGCAGCCGCAGCGGTTTTGTCACCGGGGCAAACCCCCGGCCCGCCTTGGCCGCCCAATGGGCCGATGGTTTCTGGGCGATCACCGGCTTTGCAACCGGCATGTCGGTCTTGCCCGCGCCCGGCGCGGGGGATTTGGACTTCTTCGGCATCTGATGTTGCCTTTCGGAAAGATGGGCGCAGTCCGGGCACCGGCCCGGACCCGGACGATCCACCCCTCAGGGGCGGGTCAGCGGTGCTGGTCCATTGTCAGGATCCTCCTGTCGACATGAAATCCCGCGCTGCGGCCCAGTCGCCGCCGCGAAGCCTCAGGCGCCCCAGGCGCGGTAAGCCGGCATTTCCATCGCGGAACACTCCTCTGTCCGAAGTGGGCACAGTGTCCCGCCCGGCGCGCGCGCTGTCAATACCTGCCGCTGCTGCAATGCAGCATCCCGCCGCTGGGCTGCCGCCGGGCGTGACAATCCCCCGCCCTGCCCCTATAAGCCGCGCCGAACCCCTATCCGCGAGATCATCCATGACCACCCTCGTCTTCGGCCACAAATCCCCCGACACCGATTCCACCGGCTCGCCGATCATCTGGGCCTGGTATCTGTCGGAAATCAAAGGCACCCCGGCGAAACCCGTCCTGCTGGGCGAGCCCAACACCGAAGCCGCCTTCGTGCTGAAGCACTGGGACCTGCCGAAGCCCGAAATCATCTCGGACGTGGCGGCGGGCGACAAGGTTGTCGTTGTCGACACCAACAACCCGGCCGAACTGCCGCCTTCGATCAACGAAGCGAAGCTTCAGGCGATCATCGACCATCACATGCTGGTCGGCGGGCTGAAGACCAACACGCCCATCCAGATCACCATCCGCCCGCTGGCCTGCACTGCCACCATCATGCACGACCTGATCGGCGGCGACCTGAAGCGCGCCCCGCGCGGCATCAAGGGCGCGATGCTGTCCTGCATCATTTCCGACACGCTGGAATTCCGCAGCCCCACCACCACCGGCCATGACCGCCATGTCGCCGAGATGCTGGCCGCCGATCTGGACGTGAAGATCCCCGTCCTCGCCAGCCAGATGTTCGAGGCGAAATCCGATGTCTCGGCCTTCTCGGATGCCGAGCTGCTGCGGATGGATTCCAAGGAATACAACGTGGCGGGCAAGGAGTTGCGCGTCTCGGTGCTGGAAACCACCGCGCCGAAACTGGTGCTGGACCGCAAGGACAGCCTGATGAAATCCATGGAGGCGGTGGCGAAAGAGGATGGTGCCGATCAGGTGCTGCTGTTCGTGGTCGACATCCTGAACGAAGAGGCCACCCTTCTGGTGCCGAACGATCTGGTGAAGCAGCTGGCCGAGGCGTCCTTCGGTGCCAAGGTCTCGGGCGACACCGTGGTCCTGCCCGGCATCATGAGCCGCAAGAAGCAAATCATCCCGTCGCTGAAGCTTTAGGTCCGAATTTTCGACGAAAATTCGCACCCCTTGGCCAAGGCCGGAGTTTACCTCCGGCCTTTCGCTTTTGGCAGCGGGCGGCTAGACCGGAGGTGCAGCAGGAAAGGCCGATCCATGACCGAAATCATCGCCGCGCTCTCGGATGTGGGTCTCCGCTATGATGCGGTGTTCTGCGATCTCTGGGGCTGTCTGCACAACGGCAAGACCCCGTTTCCCGCCGCCGTCTCGGCCCTCCAATCCTTTCGTCAGGGCGGCGGCAGCGTCGTGCTGCTGACCAATGCCCCGCGCCCGAAAGCCAGCATTGTCAGGCAGTTGGATGGCATGGGTGTGCCCCGCGATGCCTGGGACGAGGTGGTTTCCTCTGGCGATGCGGCGCAATTCGCGCTGGTCTCCGGTGCGGTCGGCCGCAAGGTCTTTCACATCGGTGCCCCGAAGGATGAGCCCTTTTTTACCGATTTCTCCGAAGATGTCGTCGCCTATGCCCGCAGCCAGCCGCCGATCACCCGCGTGGCGCTGGATCAGGCCCAGGGCATCGTCTGCACCGGCCTGCGCGATGATCTGACCGAAGTACCCGAAGATTACCGCCCCACGCTTCTGATGGGGAAAACGCTAGGTTTGCCAATGCTTTGTGCCAACCCTGACATCGTGGTCGACATGGGCGACAGGCGGCTGTGGTGCGCCGGGGCCCTGGCGCGCGACTATCAGGCGATGGGCGGCACCGCGCTTTATTTCGGCAAACCGCATCCGCCGATCTACGATCTTGCCCGCCGCCGCCTTGCAGCATTGCGCGGCGGCGATCCGCAGATCCTGTGCATCGGCGATGGCGTGGCCACCGATGTGCAGGGCGGAATTGCCGAGGGGCTGGACGTGCTGTTCATCACCGGCGGCATCGACGCCGCGGCCTTCGGCCCTGATTCCTCAAATCCAGACAATATGTTACTGGAGGAATGGCTGATGGAACGGCAGCTGTCGCCCAGCTTTGCAATGGGTCATCTGCGCTGATCCTCTTCGGCGACGTCGCAACATAATTACACCTTTTGCTGCATGAGGGTTCATTTCTTGCGCAAAGGATTTGTTCTGCGTCGCAGCATCTGCTATCCTCGGGAAACCCCAAGGGATTCGCCATGATGCTCGACAGCACCCACAACCTGCCCCGCGGCACCATCTGCATCGAAGATCTGGAAATCGGGATGACCCGATCCCTGACCAAAGAAATCACCGACCGGGATATCGCGCTTTTTGCCGAAGTGTCGACCGACCGGAACCCGGTACATCTGGATGACTCCTATGCCCAGGACACCATTTTCGAAGGCCGCATCGCCCATGGCATGCTGACCGCCGGGCTGATTTCCGCCGTGATCGGCGAACAATTGCCCGGCCATGGCACCGTCTATCTGGGCCAAAGCCTGAAGTTCATGGCCCCCGTCCGCCCCGGCGACAGCGTCACGGCCGAAGTCAGGGTTCTGTCCATCGACCACGCCAAACGCCGCGTGACCCTTGAAACCATCGCTTCTGTGGGTCAAACCGTTGTCCTGAAGGGCGAGGCGCTGGTTCTGGCGCCCAGCCGCAAGTTCGACTAGGGGCCATCGGCCCCGCATGAAGGGGCGCGGATGCAGATTCATCAGGACTGGCAATGGCTTGACCCGGCGGCCCGCGGGGCCTCGGTCGCCATGGGCAATTTCGATGGCGTGCATCTGGGTCATCAGTCGGTGATCGACCTTGCCCGCGGTCGCGCGCCCCTTGGCATCATTACCTTCGAACCGCACCCACGGCAGGTCTTCGCCCCCGATGCCCCGCCCTTTCGTCTGATGAACGCCGAGGCCCGCGCCAACCGGCTGGCCAAGCTGGGCGTGCAGCACCTGTTCCAGTTACAGTTCAACCGCGGCATCGCCGCGCTGACCCCTGAAGACTTCGCCAGCCGGATTCTGGCCGAAGGTCTTGGAATCTCTCACATCGTCGTCGGGGCCGATTTCTGTTTCGGCAAGGGCCGGGCGGGCAGCGCCGAGGATCTGAAGGCGCTGGGAAACCGCCTGGGCTTTGCCACCACCGTCGCCCCGCTGATCCGTATCGAAGGGCAGGAGGTCTCCTCCACCGCCATCCGCACTGCGCTGGCAGAAGGCCGTCCGCGCGATGCCGCCGCCATGCTGGGCCACCTGCACCGGATCGAGGGCGAGGTGATCCACGGCGAAAAGCGCGGGCGGGAGTTGGGCTTTCCCACCGCCAACATGGCCCTGACCGGGCTGCACCTGCCGCGCTTTGGCGTCTATGCGGTGCGGGTCGATGTGCTGTCCGGCCAGCAGGCGGGCAGCTACATGGGCGCGGCCAGTCTTGGGGTGCGCCCGATGTTTGGTGGCGAAGTGCCCAATCTGGAAACCTATCTGCTTGATTTCAAGGGTGATCTTTACGGCCATCATATCTCGGTCGCGCTGGTGGATTTCCTGCGCCCCGAGATGAAGTTCGACGGCCTGCCCGCGCTCATCACCCAGGTGAATGCCGATTGCGCCCGCGCGCGGGATATCCTGTCCGCATGACCGCGTTGCGCCCGAAATTCTGGGAAACCGTCCCGCTGGCCAAGATGACCCCCGGCGAATGGGAGGCATTATGCGACGGCTGCGGCAAATGCTGTCTGAACAAGCTGGAGTTCGAGGATACCGGCGAGGTCGCCTATACCCGCATCGCCTGCCGCCTGCTGGACGATGCCACCTGCCGCTGCACCGATTACGCCAACCGCCGCCGCTTCGTGCCCGAATGCGTGTTCCTGTCGCCCAAGACGCTGCCCAAGGTGGCCTACTGGATGCCGCAGACCTGCGCCTACAAGCTCTTGTGGCAGGGCGACCGCCTGCCCGACTGGCATCCCCTGCTGACCGGCGATCCAGAAAGCACCCATGCCTCGGGCAATTCCATCCGGGGCATCACGGTGCCCGAGCATGAGATTCCCGAGGAAGACTGGGAAGACTACATCATCGAGGAGACACCCTGATGTTCTTCGCCTCCGACAATACATCCGGGGCCGCGCCCGAGATCATGGCGGCCCTGGCCCGCGCCAATGACGGCTATCAGCGCAGCTACGGGGCCGATGCGCTGATGGAAAGCGCCCGCGCCCGCATCCGCGCGATTCTGGAGGCCCCCGAAGCGGCAGTCTATCTGGTGGCCACCGGCACCGCAGCCAATGCCCTGTCGGTGGCGCTGACCTGCCCGCCCTGGGGATCGGTGTTCTGCCACAGGCATGCCCATGTGGCCGAGGATGAATGCAACGCGCCCGAGTTCTTTGCCGGCGGGGCAAAGCTGGTGCTGGTCGACGGGGCGCATGGCAAGATGCCCCCCGAGGCCCTGTCGGCCCAGCTGAACCGCATCGGCGCGGGCGGGGTGCATTCGCTGCAAACCGGGATGCTGACGATCACCAACGTGACCGAGGCGGGGACCGTCTATTCCCCGGCCGAGATTGCCGCACTGACCGCGCTGGCAAAGGCAAAGGGGCTGCCCTGCCATCTGGACGGCGCGCGCTTTGCCAATGCGCTGGTTGCCACCGGGGCCAGCCCGGCCGAGATGACCTGGAAGGCCGGGATCGACATCCTGTCGTTCGGCGGCACCAAGAACGGCTGCCTGGGGGTCGAGGCCGTGGTGATCTTCGATCCGGCGAAGGCCTGGGAGTTCGAGCTGCGGCGCAAGCGTGGCGGGCATCTCTTCTCGAAACACCGCTTTCTGTCGGCCCAGTTCGATGCCTATCTGGTGGACGGTCTCTGGCTGCGGCTGGCGGAACAGGCGAATGCGATGGGCGCGCGGCTGGCCGAAGGGTTGGCCCGGCGCAACGATGTCACGCAGAACCATCCGGTTCAGGCCAACATGATGTTCCCGGAATGGAACGCCGGCACCCATGCGCGGCTGAAGGCAGCCGGGGCAGAGTATTACGACTGGCTCCTGCCGGATGGCCGCGAAGGCGCGCGGCTGGTGACAAGCTGGTCGACGACCGAAGCCGATGTTGACGGCTTTCTTGCAGCTTTCGGACAGACGGGCTGAGCGGGCATCAAAAATCCACCAGGATTTTTGTCAAATTCCTTGATCAAGGAATTTGCGGTCCTACGCAGCATCCAGATGCGCCTGCACCGCCCGCGCCACCAGATCCGGGTGCGTGATCGGAACCATATGCCCGGCATCGGGCACGATCAGCCGCGTCGCGCGGGGCAGCCGCGCCGCCAGCACGCCATGCAGCGCATCAATGACCGCCGGGCTTTGCGCCCCTTCGACCAGCAGAACCGGCAGCATCAGCGTCTCCAGCCCACCCGGCCGCAGCAGACCGGCCGAATCCTCCATCAGCACCGGGTTCTGCGCCGGGATCAGGTGGATGCGGTCCACGATATAGCGGCGCTGTTTTTCCGGCAGATCGGCCAGCGCCTCTCCCGTGCCCCAGGCGGCATGGAAGGTCGCGGCCGCCGTTTCGCGGTCGCGCGCCAGCATGTCTGCAAGCCCTTCGTGCCCGGCACGGAACTCCGCATGGGCGGCGGTGCCACGGGCAGCGGCAAAGATCACCGGCTCGACCAGGGTCAGGCTGCGCACCAGTCCGGGATTTTCCAGCGCGATGCGCAGGCAGACCGTTGCGCCGAAACTGTGGCCGAAGAGGTCGATCTTGCCGCCCGCTGCCAGATCGCGCGCCAGGTCGGTGGCGATTCCGGTCGTCAGCGCATGCAGATCGCTTTGGCCGTCCCAATCGGCGGCGCGGCCATGGCCCGGCTGGTCCAGCGCCGTCACTGTCACGCCGTGCAGCCGCTGCGCCAATCCCGTCCAGGCCCCGGAATGCGCCAGGCTGCAATGCAGCGCCAGCACCGGGCGCGGGCCGCCGCGATCCCAGCTGCGGCAGGGCGCCTCGAACGTGGCGGACAGGTCTTCGGGCATCGCGCATCTCCGGCAATCGTGCCGCAATAGCCCGTCAGCCGACCTGCGATCAAGCCTTCTTGCCGCAGCGCCGGATTTCCGTTGCGGCCCCCTTTGCCTGCCCCCGTTCGGGTGCTATCCCGCCCGCAACCGATTCCGCCCTGGCCCCCGGAGTTTCCCATGCCCGCCATCACCGAGCCGAAGCTGATCTCCGGCAATGCCAACCTTTCCCTTGCCAAATCCATCGCCCGCCGGATGTCGATGCACCGCGGGATGAGCGTCAATCTGGTCGATGCGCGGGTTGAACGGTTCAACGATCAGGAGATCTTCGTCGAGGTGTTCGAGAATGTGCGGGGCGAGGACATGTATGTCATCCAGCCCACATCGAACCCGTCGAACGACAACCTGATGGAGCTTCTGATCATGACCGACGCGCTGCGCCGGTCCTCGGCCAGCCGGATCACCGCCGTGATCCCCTATTTCGGCTATGCCCGCCAGGACCGCCGCGCCAAGGCCCGCACGCCGATTTCCGCCAAGCTGGTGGCGAACCTGATCGAGACGGCAGGCGTCGACCGGGTGCTGACGCTGGACCTGCATGCCGCGCAGATTCAGGGCTTTTTCGACATCCCGGTCGACAACCTCTATGCCAGCCCGATCTTTGCGCTGGATATCGAGCATCACTTCAAGGGCCAGATGGAGGATCTGATGATCGTCTCGCCCGATGTCGGCGGCGTGGCGCGGGCGCGGGAACTGGCCAAGCGGATCGGAGCGCCCCTGTCCATCGTCGACAAGCGGCGCGAGAAGGCGGGCGAAGTGGCTGAAATGACGGTGATCGGCAATGTCACCGGCAAGAAATGCATCATCGTCGATGACATCTGCGACACCGCCGGCACCCTGTGCAAGGCCGCCGAGACGCTGATGGAGGCCGGTGCGACCGAGGTCCACAGCTACATCACCCATGGCGTCCTGTCCGGCCCGGCGGTGGAACGGGTATCGAATTCGGTGATGAAGTCGCTGGTTATCACCGATTCCATCGAGCAAAGCGAAAAGGTGAAGGCGACGAAGAACATCCGCATCGTTCCCACCGCACCGATGTTTGCCCAGGCCATCCTGAACATCTGGGGCGGCATGTCGGTGTCCTCGCTGTTCGAGACCGACACCCTGACCCCGATCTACGAAGGATTCTACCCGCGGGGCTGATACCGGCCGCGCCAGTCGCGGCTTGCCGGTATCGCCCCGAAACGTCCCGGTTCCGCCGGTTTCTGCCCTTCTGCTGCCACAATGGGCTGCAAGGGTCGGCATCGTTCCTGATCCGTGGATAGAAGATGCACCTGCCCGACATTGCCGCGCCCGAGACCCGCTTTGCCGCCCATCTGCGACAGGCGGCCCTGCGCCATCGGCTGCTTTTCGTCATCGTCCTGGCCTATGCGGGGCTGTCCTTTGCCCTGAGCCAGATCTTCGGCAGCCCGGCCGGAGATGAAAAGCTGTCCGGGCTGGTCTGGAACTTCGCCGTCATGCTGCCGATGATGGCCTATTTCCTGCTGGCCTGGCGGCTGGTGGTGCAGCGCTTCGCCGTGCCCGCCGATCAGCGCAGTGGCTGGCTGAAGGCCGATCTGAAGCGGTCGCTGACCGATCCCGAACGCCTGTCTTCTGGCCTGGTCGGCGTGGTGCTGATGTTCGTGGTGCTGATCTCCTTCGCGCAGCTGAAACGGCTGATCCCGGTCCTGCAACCCTTTGCCTGGGACGAAACCTTCATCCTGCTGGACCGTGCCCTGCACTTCGGGCTGGACCCCTGGCGGATTGCGCATGCGGTGGCCGGTCATCCGCTGGTGGTGACGGCCATCACCGGGGCCTATAACTTCTGGCTGTTCCTGATGTATTTCAGCCTGATCTTCGCCTGCTTCAGCACTGCCAACCGGGCGGCGCGCATGCAGTATCTGATCGCCTTCATCCTGACCTGGGCCATCGGCGGCAATCTTGTCGCCACCCTGTTTTCTTCGGCCGGGCCGGTCTATGTCGAACGGCTGGGTCTGGGCGATACCTTCGCACCGCTGATGGCGCTGCTTCAGGATCATGCAAAGGTGCAGCCGATCACCGTGATCGAAACGCAGGATCTGCTCTGGGCCTTCTACGCCGCCCCCGACAGCATGAGCGGCATTTCGGCCTTTCCGTCGATGCATGTCGCCTCGACCACGCTGATGGCGCTTTATGCGCGGGCCTACAACCGGCGGTTCGGTCAGGTGGTGACGGGCTTTGCCTGCGTGATCATGCTGGGATCGGTGCTGCTGGCCTGGCATTATGCGGTGGATGGCTATGCCGGGGCGCTGATTGCGCTGGCCTGCTGGTGGGGGGCGGGGCAGGTGATGCGCCGCGTCACGGCCGCATAGGCATCGCTGCCACGCAAGGCGCGTCGGGGACTTCGTCCCTCCTCGCGGGGCACAAAGGACAGCGGGAAGCGCATGATATGCGACGACAAGCGCAGTCTGCCCCTATGCCACATCCCAGTCATCATCGTCGCGCACGGCCCCGATCGCCATCCAGTCCGCACGGATTCGGGCAATCCGCGTGTCGCCCCAGGTGCGGAACACGATGTGAAAACCCCTGGCCGTGACGTTTTCCGCGCTGATGTCGGCGCGGGAATTGGTCTTGTGGTCCATGTCCCACATCGAAATGCCGACCGTCACCGCGGGCGCGCGATGAAATGCGGGCTTGAAGGCCACCAGGAACCGGCTTTCACGGGGGCCGCTGCCAGTCCACATCATGCCGCCATCGGCGAAATCCGAGAACAGCACACGTGATCCCTGAAGGATTCCGATGCCGGACCCGAGACGCTTCATGGATGCAACCTCCTGCTACACGTCCGGGATACTGCCCGAAGGGGGTGGAAGGAAGAAAGGAAAATGAAAAAGCCCCGCCAGGCGGGGCCTTTCCTGCCATTGAAGCCGGATCAGAAGCCCGCCGCAGCCTTCATCGCCAGCAGATCGGCCATGACCTTGTCGGCGACATCCTTGTCCACCGCGACGGCGGTGGCTTCGGAGGCATCGGCAATCAGCTGGTCCATCAGCGGCCCGGTCAGTTCCGCGACCGGCACCGCGCGTTCGGCCAGAACCGAAACGCCAGATGGGCTGATTTCGGCAAAGCCGCCGGTGACAATATAGGCGCTGGTGCCTTCGGCCGAGACAGCCTTAAGCACGCCGGGGCGCAGGGTGGTGATGGCGGGGGCATGCCCCTCCATCGCCGTCATGTCACCATCGGCACCGGGAATCTGCACCTCGGTAGCCTGGACGGAGGCAAGCCGCCGCTCCGGGCTGACCAGGTCGAATTGCAGGGATCCTGCCATCTGAGCCCCCTTACGCCGCTGCCGCGGCGAGTTTGGCGGCCTTGGCTTTCACTTCCTCGATGTCGCCGACCATGTAGAAGGCGGCTTCCGGCAGGTGGTCATACTCACCGGCCACAACCGCCTTGAACGAGGCGATGGTTTTCTCCAGCGGAACCTGAACGCCGTCCGAACCGGTGAAGACCTTGGCCACGTCGAAAGGCTGCGACAGGAAGCGCTGGATCTTCCGGGCGCGGGCCACGGTCAGCTTGTCCTCTTCGGACAGTTCGTCCATCCCAAGGATGGCGATGATGTCCTGAAGCGACTTGTAGCGTTGCAGGATGCCCTGCACCGAACGGGCGACGTTGTAATGCTCTTCGCCCACGACCAGCGGGTCCATCAGACGGCTGGTCGAGTCGAGCGGGTCCACCGCCGGGTAGATGCCCAGTTCCGAAATGGCGCGCGACAGGTTGGTCGTGGCGTCGAGGTGGGCGAAGGACGTGGCCGGCGCAGGGTCGGTCAAGTCGTCGGCCGGAACGTAGATGGCCTGAACCGAGGTGATCGAGCCTGCCTTGGTCGAGGTGATCCGCTCTTGCAGCGCGCCCATGTCGGTGGCCAGCGTCGGCTGATAGCCCACGGCCGACGGGATACGGCCCAGAAGCGCCGACACTTCCGAACCCGCCTGGGTAAAGCGGAAGATGTTGTCGATGAAGAACAGAACGTCCGTGCCCGACTGGTCGCGGAACTGTTCGGCCAGCGTCAGGCCCGACAGCGCCACGCGCATCCGCGCGCCCGGCGGTTCGTTCATCTGACCGTAGACAAGGGCCACCTTGGACTGGGTCATGTCTTCCAGGTTGATAACCCCGGATTCGATCATCTCGTGATAGAGGTCGTTGCCTTCACGGGTCCGTTCGCCCACACCGGCGAAGACCGAGAAGCCCGAGTGAACCTTGGCGATGTTGTTGATCAGTTCCATGATCAGAACCGTCTTGCCCACGCCGGCACCACCGAAGAGACCGATTTTCCCACCCTTGGCGTAAGGGGCCAGCAGGTCGATCACCTTGATCCCGGTGACAAGGATTTCCGACGCCGTGGCCTGTTCGTTGAACGACGGCGCGGGCTGGTGGATCGGGCGGTGTTCCTTGGCGACGACCGGGCCCTTTTCGTCCACCGGCTCGCCGATGACGTTCAGGATGCGGCCCAGCGTGGCATCGCCCACCGGAACCGAGATCGGGGCGCCCAGGTCCTTGACCGCGGCACCGCGGACCAGGCCCTCGCTGGCGTCCATGGCGATGGTGCGGACGGTGTTTTCACCCAGGTGCTGGGCGACTTCCAGGATCAGGCGCTTGCCGTTGTTGTCGGTTTCCAGCGCGTTCAGAATCGCCGGCAGCGCGCCGTCGAACTGAACGTCGACGACGGCACCGATGACCTGGGTAACTTTGCCCGCACCAGCGGCGGCGGCGGAAGCTTTCGGGGCTCTTGCCATTGTTCTTTACTCCGGGTTCGTCAGAGCGCCTCGGCGCCCGAAATGATTTCGATAAGCTCTTTGGTGATCGCGGCCTGACGGCTCCGGTTGAACTGGATCGTCAGCTTGTTGATCATCTCGCCCGCGTTGCGCGTCGCGTTGTCCATGGCGGACATCCGCGCGCCCTGTTCCGAGGCGCCGTTTTCCAGAAGAGCGGTGAAAATCTGCGTGGCCACGCCGCGCGGCAGCAGGTCGGCAAGGATGGCCTCTTCCGACGGTTCATAGTCATACAGCGCCGAAGCGCCGGTTTCCTCGAACCGGGCCGGAATGATCTGCTGGGCCGTCGGGATCTGGCTGATCACCGACTGGAAGCGGTTGTAGAAGATCGTCACCACATCGGCCTCGCCGGCCTCATAGGTGGCCAGCACCTCCCGCGCGATGCCCTGCGCATTGGCATAGCCCACACGCTTCACATCGCTCAGGTCGGTGTGGCCCACGAAGAACTGGCCGAAGTCGCGGCGCAGCTGTTCGCGGCCCTTCTTGCCGACGGTCATGATCTTTACGGTCTTGCCCGCCGCGATCAACTCGTTCGCCTTCGCCCGTGCCAGACGGACGATGGTCGAGTTGAAGCCGCCGCAGAGGCCGCGTTCCGAGGTCATCACCACCAGAAGATGCACCTGATCCCGGCCGGTTCCGGCCAGAAGTTTCGGTGCCGATGCCGACTGGCCCACACCGGCCGCAAGGCCCGCCATCACGGCGGTCATGCGTTCGGCATAGGGACGGGCGGCCTCGGCGGCCTCTTGCGCGCGGCGCAGTTTCGCCGCGGCGACCATCTGCATGGCCTTGGTGATCTTCCGCGTGTTCTTGACGCTGACGATCCGGTTTTTAAGGTCCTTCAGGCTGGGCATCTGCCTACTCCTTCAGGGCCGCTCAGGCGAAGTCTTTGGCGAAAGCGTCAAGCTCCGCGCGGATCGCCTTTTCCAGATCGCCCGCAACCTTGCGGTCTTTCTTGGTGATGTCTTCCAGCAGGGCCGCGCCCTTGGTGCGCAGATGCTTCAGAAGACCGGCCTCGTAGCGGCCCACGTCCTTGACGGCGATCTTGTCGAGATAGCCGTTGGTCCCGGCATAGATGACGCAGACGATTTCCGCGTTGGTCAGCGGCGAATACTGCGGCTGTTTCATCAGCTCGGTCAGGCGGGCGCCACGGTTCAGCAGGGCCTGGGTCGAGGCGTCAAGGTCCGAGCCGAACTGCGCGAAGGCCGCCATTTCGCGGTATTGCGCCAGTTCCAGCTTCACCTTGCCCGCCACCGATTTCATCGCGCTGGTCTGGGCCGAGGAGCCGACGCGCGACACCGACAGACCGGTGTTCACGGCCGGGCGGATGCCCTGATAGAACAGCTCGGTTTCCAGGAAGATCTGGCCATCGGTGATCGAGATCACGTTGGTCGGGATGAAAGCCGACACGTCGCCGCCCTGCGTTTCGATGACCGGCAGCGCGGTCAGCGAGCCCGAACCGAAATCCTCGTTCAGTTTCGACGACCGTTCCAGCAGGCGGCTGTGCAGATAGAACACGTCGCCCGGATAGGCTTCGCGGCCCGGCGGGCGGCGCAGCAGCAGCGACATCTGGCGATAGGCCACGGCCTGTTTCGACAGGTCATCATAGATGATCAGGGCATGGCGGCCGTTGTCGCGGAAGAATTCCGCCATGGCGGTCGCGGCATAGGGGGCCAGGAATTGCAGCGGCGCCGGGTCCGAGGCGGTGGCGGCCACGACGATGGTGTAGGCGCTGGCACCGGTTTCTTCCAGCTTCTTCACCAGCTGCGCCACGGTCGACCGTTTCTGGCCGATGGCGACGTAGATGCAATACAGCTTCTTCGATTCGTCCGAACCTGCGGCGTCGTTATAGGCCTTCTGGTTCAGGATCGTGTCCAGCGCCACGGCGGTCTTGCCGGTCTGACGGTCGCCGATGATCAGCTCGCGCTGGCCGCGGCCGATCGGGATCATCGCGTCCACGGCCTTCAGGCCGGTCGCCATCGGCTCATGCACCGATTTGCGCGGGATGATGCCGGGGGCCTTCTGGTCGGCGATGCGGCGTTCGGTCGCAGCGATCGGGCCCTTGCCGTCGATCGGGTTGCCCAGGCCGTCCACGACGCGGCCCAAGAGCGCGTCACCGGCGGGCACGTCCACGATGGACTTGGTGCGCTTGACGGTGTCGCCTTCCTTGATGTCCTGGTCGGAACCGAAGATCACGACGCCGACGTTGTCGACTTCAAGGTTCAGCGCCATGCCGCGGATGCCGCCGGGGAATTCCACCATCTCGCCGGCCTGGACATTGTCCAGCCCATGCACGCGGGCGATCCCGTCGCCAACCGACAGCACCCGGCCGACTTCGGTCACTTCGGCATCCTTGCCGAAGTTCTTGATCTGCTCTTTCAGGATCGCAGAGATCTCGGCAGCCTGAATTCCCATCACCCAACCTCTTTCATAGCATTCTGGAGACCCGCGAGCTTTGCCTTGACCGAGGTGTCGATCATGGTGGAGCCCAAGCGGACGATAAGGCCGCCGATGAGCGATTCATCGACGGTTGCGTTCAGTTTCACGGTCTTGCCGACCTTGGCCTTCAGCGTCTCGGCCAGTTTCTTGGCCTGCGCTGCGGAAAGCTTGGTGGCCGAGGTCACATCGGCCGTGATTTCGCCCTTTTCATCGGCGATCAGGCCGGACAGTGCGGTCAGCAATTGCGGCAGCACGAACAGGCGGCGCTTGTCGGCCATCAGGGCCAGCGTGTTGGCGGTCAGCGCATTCAGGCCCATCTTGGCGGAAATCGCCCCGATTGCGGCGGATTGCTCGCTGCGGCTGATCACCGGAGAGGCGATCATCGCCCCCAGGTCGGGGCTGGCGGCCAGCGCGGCGGCCAGCGCATCGGTGTCGGATTCAAGCGCTTTCAGCGCCTTTGCGTCCTTGGCCAGATCGAACAGCGCGGAAGCGTAACGCGCGGCGATGCCAGTGGAGACAGAAGCTGGTTCGGACACGTCATCCCTTCCCATGTCGCGGGGCTTACCTTGCCTGACCATGGCGCTGCGGCCACAGGACAAGAGCCCGTGCAATTCCGTTATCGCGGGGTCCTTAGCAGAGCCTTTCCAACCCCGCAACCGGGTTGCTCACCGAAACTTGACAGTGGGGAACGTCATTTCGTCGCTGTGGCTTCGGCAGCCTTGCCGGGCCTGCTCACGCCTGGGTCAAGAGGGCGTGAGACGGCGGTGCGGCGGTTGACCTGCGGCCCGTGCGAAAGATACGGACCGATGAATATGTGACGCCGGTCAGCGGCGCACATGACAGGCGGAACGGCAAGGACGGAGGCAGGACATGGCGAGCGTGATATCACGGCGCGGGGCGATGGCGCTTGGGCTGGCAGGAACGGGCCTGCTTATGGCACCGGCGCTGGCACGGGCGGAATCTGGCGCGGTGATCCGCAACAATACCTCCAGCTTCCGCATGCCGCAGTGGCGCGATCATTTCGACAATCTGGGCAAGGCGACCATCGTGGCCGACACCGTCTCGCGCGCGCTGCATTTCTGGAATGCCGATGGCAGCGATTACCGGATCTACCCGACGTCCGTCCCCATTTCGGATGAATTGACCAAGCGTGGCTATACCACGATCCAGCGCAAGAAGGTGGGACCAGGCTGGACGCCGACGCCCAGCCAGATGGAACGCTATCCCGACTGGAGGCCGATCCCGCCGGGGCCGGAAAACCCGCTTGGCACCCATGCGATGTATCTGGGCTGGCCCGCCTATATCATCCACGGCACCCATGACACCCGCAAGATCGGGCGGCGATCATCGGATGGCTGCATCGGCCTTTACAACGAGGCCATCGCCGAACTGTTCGATCTTTGCCCGGTCGGCACACAGGTCAAGGTGATCTGACCGCGGCTCATCGGTCCTTCCAGTCCCTCTTCGCACCCCGTGACGATGAGCGGACAAGGCCCGACGAGGCGCGGTCAGCGCCGCCCCAGCGCCGGTTCCGGGGTGCCGCGCACCCCTTCCAGCACCTTCAGCGGTTTCTTCACCACCGCCCCCAGCCCGCCGCGCGTGGGGGCATAGGCCTGTTTCGACGCCTCCACCATCAGCACCCCGCCCGACAGCCACGGCAGCCGCCGCCCGGCCCGTTCCCAGAAATCGGCCGTCTTCAGCCAGAACGGCGTGTTGCTGGGCGGCGCATGCAGCACGGTCAGGCTGCGTTCGGGGGTAAAGCCGTGGCGCTTCAGCTGCGCTTCAAGCTGTGCCCCCGAATAGGGGCGGCCATAACCGAAGGGCGTGATGTCGCGCCGCGACCACAACCCCGCCCGGTTCGGCACCACGAACAGCGCCTTGCCGCCGGGGCCCAGCACGCGATGCGCCTCGTCCAGCACGGCACCGGGGCTTTCCGACGTCTCCAGCCCGTGCATCAGCACCAGCCGATCCACCAGCCCGGTCGAGATCGGCCAGCCGGTATCCTCGCACAGGACCGAGACATTCTCCATCCCGGCGGGCCAGGGCATCACCCCCTGCGGCCCCGGCATCAGCCCGATCACCCGCCGCGCCTCGGCCAGATAGGGGCGGAGCAGCGGCACCGCAAAGCCAAAGCCGACCACCGTATGCCCCGGTGCCGGTGGCCACAGCCGCACCATCTGGTCGCGGATCGCCCGCTGCGCCACCCGTCCCAGCCGGGTGCGGTAGTAGAAGCTGCGCAGGTCCAGCACGTCGAGGTGCATTGCAGTCGGCCGCCCATAAGGTCACTCTGCCCCCATCCTAGCGGGCAACAAGGAAAAGACCATGGCGCTTGAACTCGTCACCCTTCCCTGTCTGACCGACAATTTCGTCTATCTGGTGCGTGACGGCGCAACCGGCACCGTCGCGCTGGTCGACGCGCCCGAAGCGGCACCCGTGCTGGCCGCGCTGCGCGAAAGGGGCTGGCCGCTGCATCTGATCCTGCTGACCCATCATCATGACGACCATATCCAGGCCGTGCCCGAGCTACGCGCCGCCACCGGGGCCCAGGTCTGGGGTGCCAGTGCCGATGCCCACCGGCTGCCCCCGCTGGACCGCGCCCTGCGCGACGGCGACAGCATCGCCGTGGGGGCCGAAACCGGCAGGGTGATCGACGTGCCGGGCCACACCCGCGGCCATGTTGCCTTTCACTTTCCCGGCGCGGGCCTGGCCTTCACCGCCGACAGCCTGATGGCCGCAGGCTGCGGCCGGCTGTTCGAGGGCACTGCGGCAGAGATGTGGTCCAGCCTGCAAAAGCTGGCCGCGCTGCCGCCCGAGACGCTGATCTGTTCGGGACATGATTATCTGGTCGGCAACTTCCGCTTTGCGCAGACCCTTGAACCCGACAATCCAGCCCTTATCTTGCGGATCGAGGAGACGGAGAGGATGCGCCGGGACGGCCGCCTTCCCATGCCCTCGCGGCTTTCCGAAGAACTGGCAACCAACCCCTTCCTGCGCGCGGGCCTTCCCGGACTGAAGGCCGCGCTGGGGATGACGGGTGCGACCGATGCCGAGGTTTTTGCAGAAATCCGCAGAAGGAAGGACCGGTTCTGAGGCGCTTGCTGAGTCTCCGTTATCACATTTGATGACTTTGCTGACGGAAATGGGTGTTGCCACGAAATTGCCCTTGAAGTGCGCCGAATAACACCGATCCTTAACCACATGAGGCCACGGTTGGATCAGGGCCCTTGAACGGACCTGACCTGCCCCGAGTTACAGGAGCACGCGAAAGTGCCGTCATTCTCGTCCACCCTCGAACAAGCCATCCACGGCGCGCTGGCCCTTGCCAATGCCCGCCGCCACGAACTCGCCACGCTGGAACATCTTCTGCTGGCTTTGATCGACGAACCCGATGCCGCGCGCGTCATGCGGGCCTGCTCGGTCGATCTGGACGAGCTGAGAAAGACCCTCACCGATTTCATCGACGATGATCTGTCGACGCTTGTCACCAATGTCGAAGGCAGCGAAGCGGTTCCCACCGCCGCCTTCCAGCGGGTGATCCAGCGCGCGGCGATCCATGTGCAATCCTCCGGCCGGACCGAAGTGACGGGCGCGAATGTGCTGGTGGCGATCTTCGCCGAACGCGAATCGAACGCGGCCTATTTCCTGCAGGAACAGGACATGACCCGCTATGACGCGGTGAATTTCATCGCGCATGGCGTGGCCAAGGACCCGTCCTTCGGCGAAGCCCGCCCCGTGCAGGGGGCCGAGGATCAGCACGAGACGCCCAAGGCCGAGGCCGGCGAAGCCAAGGAATCCGCCCTGTCGAAATATTGCGTCGACCTGAACGTCAAGGCGATCAAGGGCGATGTCGATCCGCTGATCGGGCGCGAGGCCGAGGTGGAACGCGCGATCCAGGTCCTGTGCCGTCGCCGCAAGAACAACCCGCTTCTGGTGGGCGATCCGGGCGTCGGCAAGACGGCGATTGCCGAAGGTCTGGCCTGGAAGATCGTCAAGAAAGAGGTGCCCGAGGTTCTGTCCGGGGCCACGATCTATTCGCTGGACATGGGCGCGCTCTTGGCCGGCACCCGCTATCGCGGCGATTTCGAGGAACGCCTGAAGGCTGTGGTCAAGGAACTGGAAGACCACCCCGACGCCATCATGTTCATCGACGAGATCCATACGGTGATCGGGGCCGGGGCCACCTCGGGCGGGGCGATGGATGCCAGTAACCTGCTGAAACCTGCGTTGCAGGGCGGCAAGCTGCGCTGCATGGGATCGACCACCTACAAGGAATTCCGCCAGCATTTCGAAAAGGACCGCGCGCTGTCGCGCCGGTTCCAGAAGATCGACGTCAACGAACCTTCGGTGCCGGACACCATCAAGATCCTGATGGGGCTGAAGCCGCATTTCGAAGACCATCACGACATCCGCTACACGGCCGATGCGATCAAGTCGGCGGTGGAGCTGGCGGCGCGCTACATCAACGACCGCAAGCTGCCGGATTCGGCCATCGACGTCATCGACGAGGCCGGGGCGGCACAGCATCTGATGTCCGAATCCAAGCGCAAGAAGGTGATCGGCACCAGGGAGATCGAGGCTGTCGTGGCCAAGATCGCCCGCATCCCGCCGAAGAACGTCTCGAAGGACGATGCCGAAACCCTGCGCGATCTGGAAAAGACGCTGAAGCGGCTGGTCTTCGGACAGGACAAGGCGATCGAGGCGCTGTCGGCCAGCATCAAGCTGGCCCGCGCCGGCCTGCGCGAGCCGGAAAAGCCGATCGGCAACTATCTTTTCACCGGCCCCACCGGTGTCGGGAAAACCGAGGTGGCCAAGCAGCTGTCGCAGGTGCTGGGCGTGGAACTCCTGCGGTTCGACATGTCGGAATACATGGAGAAACACGCGGTTTCCCGTCTGATCGGCGCGCCTCCGGGCTATGTCGGCTTCGATCAGGGCGGCATGCTGACCGATGGCGTCGACCAGCACCCGCATTGCGTGCTGCTGCTGGATGAGATCGAGAAGGCGCACCCTGATGTCTACAACATCCTGTTGCAGGTGATGGACCATGGGCGCCTGACCGACCACAACGGAAGGGCGGTGGATTTCCGCAACGTGATCCTGATCATGACCTCGAACGTCGGTGCCTCGGACATGCAGCGCGCGGCCATCGGCTTTGGCCGCGACAAGCGGACGGGCGAGGATACCGCGGCGGTCGAACGCACTTTCACGCCGGAATTCCGCAACCGTCTGGATGCGGTGATCAGCTTCGCGGCGCTGCCGAAAGAGGTGATCCTGCAGGTGGTCGAGAAGTTCGTGCTGCAGCTTGAGGCGCAGCTGATCGACCGCAACGTCCATATCGAGCTGACGCCCGAAGCCGCCGCCTGGCTGGGCGACAAGGGCTATGACGACAAGATGGGTGCGCGGCCGCTGGCGCGGGTGATCCAGGAACACATCAAGAAGCCGCTGGCCGAAGAATTGCTGTTCGGCAAGCTGGTCAAGGGCGGCGTGGTGAAGGTCGCCGTCAAGGACGACGCGATCGAATTGCAGGTGCAGGAACCGCAAAAGCCCCGCATCGCCAACCAGAAACCCCCGCTGTTGACGGCGGAGTGACCCTGAAACCCCCGCTTCGGCGGGGGTTTTCGCTTGTGGGCTGAGCAAGCTCCTATCCTGATCTTAGGAAATCATATCCCGGCCGGGTTAACAGGCGCGAAGCGCCCCCGGCCAGCGCCCGACCGCCCCATGGGCGGGCGCCTCTGCGCCGACAGTTCTCAGTTCAGATCACGGGAGAGACCGTGCCATAAAGCGCCTCTACGCTCCCTTTCGAGCGCCCGCCCGCGGTCAGGCACTGGCCTGCCGTTGTTCTGTCTGATTGCCCGCAAAGCAGAGGGTTCCTACCGCTCCGTCAGCTTCAGTTCGATCCGCCGGTTCTGCGCCCTTGCCTCTGCCGTGTTCCCCTCCGCCACCGGGCGATATTCTCCGAACCCCGTCGCCGCCAGCCGGTCGGGCGGAAAGCCAAGGTCGTTCTGCATGTAGCGCACCACCGACAGCGCGCGGGCCTGCGACAATTCCCAGTTGTCTGCAAAGGCCCCGCTGCCGGACAGGGGAATGTTGTCGGTATGGCCATCGACCCGGATGATCCAGTCGATGCCGGGCGGAATCTCGGCGCGGATCTCGTTCAGGATCTGCACCACGCCCGCAATCTGCGCCCGGCCTTCGGGGGCAAGTTCGGCCGCCCCCGGCTGGAACAGCACTTCCGAGGAAAAGACGAAGCGATCCCCCACCACGCGCACGCCTTCGCGGCCCTGCAACAGGGTGGACAGCTGGCCAAAGAATTCCGACCGGAACCGCTCCAGATCGGCCTTTTCGGCCTCGGCCATCTCGGCCCGCGCGCGTTGTTCCGCCGCCACCTGGGCCAGCGCCGCATTCAGCTGCGCCCCCAGCGATTCCAACTGCACCTGTGCCGCCTCGTCACGGGCCTGCGCCTCGTCCAGAACCAGTTGCAAGGACCCCAGTTGCGACCGCAGCGCCGCGATCTGCTGGTTCAGCAATTCCACCTCGCGTGCGGCGGCCAGAACCTTGTCCTGCTCGGCCAGAAGCGCCGTTTCGGCCGCTGCCAGCGCGGCCTCCTGTTCCGTGGCCCCCTTGGCCGCTTCGGTCCTGGCCGCCGCCAGCAGGGTCAGGGTTTCCTCGGCCCGCTTGCGCTGTTCTTCCAGCGCCAGCGTCATCGCCGTCAACTCGGCATCGGCGTCTTGCAACCGCGCCCGAAGGGACTCAAGCGCCGCCGCATCGACCAGCCGTGCGGCCTCGGCCTCGGACAATTCGGTCTTTGCCCCCGCCAGCGCCGCCGTATCCGCCTCTGCCTTCGCCTGCAAATCCCTGATCAGCGCCTCCAGCGCCTCGCGCTGCGCGGCGTTCATCCGGGCCGCTTCGGCCCCGGCATCCATTTCGTCGCGCAGCTTGGCCAGCGCCAGTTGCGCCGCCTCGGCCTCGGTGATCAGTCGCGCCTTCGCCGCCTCCAGTTCAGCCACCGAAGCGGCCAGGCCCTCGGCCCGTGTCTCGGACGCATCGCGCTGCCCCGTCACCACGGCCAGATCGGCCAGCGCCTTGTCGCGGTCGGCCAACAGCGCCACCACCTGCGCCTCGAATGCGGTGATCCTTGCCGCCGCATCGGCAAGTTCACCCTCGCGCGCCGCAAGATCGGCCTGCAGACCCGCGATCACGCCTTCCTGCGCGACGCCCGAGGCCAGCGCGGCCGACAACGACGCCTGCAATTCCCCGACCTGCCCCGCCAGTCCCTCGGCCCGTTTCTGTTCCAGTCCCAGCGCCTGCGACAGGGCGGCGACCTGATCGGTCAGCGCCGACAATTCGTTGTCCTGCGTGGTAATGGTGTCACGCAGCACCGATTGCATTACGGTGAAGATGGTCAGCACGAACATCAGCACCATCAACAGCGTGGTCACGGCATCCACAAAGCCGGGCCAGATCAGGCTGGAATCACGGCGGCGCGACAGGGCCATGCGCTATCCCCGCCCTACCGTGCCGCGCGACAACTGCCGGATCGCCACCGTCAGCGCCGCAAGATCGGTGCGCAGGTCGGCCACCGTTTCCTGTCGCCCGGCGGAAAGCTCTTCAAGGATGCGCAGAAGTTGTACGTCGATCGACCGCAACCGCATCCGGCTTTCGGCATCGACGCCGTTTTCGGTCACATCCAGCGCTGCGGCCAGCCGATCCTGCGCGGCAACGGTTTCGGACTGGCCATCTGCAATGCGCGCCAGCGTGCCGGTCAGCGCGGCGGCCTGCGCGGCGCTCTGGTTACGGTCGGCCTGCAACCCCGCACCCAGCCGGTCAAGTGCTGCGGAAAGCGTCGCGCCATGTGCGGTCATCTGGCTGCGGTCGGCCTGCATCCCGTCCGTCAGCCGGTTCACCGCGGCCGTCAGATCGGCCATCTGTTCTTCCATCAGGCTGCGCGACAGATCGGCCTGGGTGTAAAGCTCGGCCAGACTTTCCATCTGGCCGACCATCTGGTCCATCACCTGCGCCACGGCGGATTGATCGCCGTCGCCCTCGGATCCCAGGCCGATCCGGGTGATCGAGGACAGCCATTCCTCAAGCTCGCGGTAGAACCGGTTCTGGCCATGGCCCGCAAACAGTTCCAGCAGGCCCACGACCAGCGACCCCGCTAGGCCCAGCAGGGACGAGGAAAACGCCGTGCCCATGCCGCCCAGCTGGCTTTCCAGTCCGGCCATCAGCTTGCCGAACACCTCCATCCCGCTTTCGCCCTCTTGCGGGGCAAGGCTGCGGATGGTCTCGACCACGGCGGGAACGGTGGTGGCCAGCCCCCAGAACGTGCCCAGAAGGCCAAGGAAAACCAGAAGGTTGATCAGATAGCGCGTGATGTCGCGCGCCTCGTCTATCCTTTGTGCCACCGATTCCAGGATCGAGCGCCCGGACGAGGACGAGATGGTCAGCCGTCCCTGCCCGCGCGATCGCAACAGTGCCGCCAACGGGGCCAGCAAACGCGGCGGCGCATCGTCGGCGGCACCGGGGGTGTTGCGGACATAATTCTCGATCCAGCTGACGGACTGCGCCAGGATCAGCACCTGCCAGAAACAGGTGGCAACACCGAAGACGAACACAAAGGCGATCAGCCCGTTCAGCAGCGGGTTGGTCAGGATGATGTCGATCACCATCCGGTGAATGGTCCAGGCCCCCACCGCCACCAGGATGCAGACCACCAGCATCGTGGTGATGGCGCGGATGGGCTGGCTGAAGGTGGTGCCCGGATCGGTCTCGGGTCGCTGCATTCCGGCTTTGCCTGCCCCTGTTGGTCTGGTTTTGCCGCAGCCTAGCAGGTCGGACGGGCCTGCCCAAGCAAATCCGGCGTGATCCGGGCTTTCGGATGATCCTTCCGATGACCCCCCGCAGCCGGACGCAGCGGTTCAGCCGGTCAGCGCCCGCACCCGCGCCGCCAGCCATTCCAGATCGGCATCGGCAATGCCCAGATCCGCCAGATGTGCTGCCGTCGACCACAGGTAATCACGGTTCGACCCGCGACCACCACTGGCCCGCGCAATGATCTGCGCCTGATCCTCCAGCGCCAGCCCGCCACAGTATTGCGCGTGATCGGGGTCGATCACATAGGCCAGCGCCTCGATCGCGCCCTCGGCCGTCTGCAACGGCAAACGCCTTTCCAGATAGGCCGAAGAGATCAACTCCCGCTCCCGCAGCGCCGCCAGGGTGTCATCCTCGGCCCCCGCAGCCACCGCAAAGGCCACCCCGTCACAAGCAGCACCTTCGGCCCGGTCCAGCGCCAGCACCAGCCCCGGATCATCCACCGTGCCCCGATGGTGGATCGAGCGCATGCAAAAGCTGCGATGCCAGCCCGCCGCGCGGGCGATCCGGCGGTCCGCCACCGGGAACTCCGGGTTCCAGATCAGCGACCCGTAGCCGAACACCCACATCGTTTCGCGCAACACTGGCTCTCCTCTTTGCCGCCCTGTAAACCATGGGGGAGAGCTGCGGAAAAGGGTGCGCCGATGCGGTTTCTGAAATGGCTGGTGGTGGTGCTTGTCGTGCTGGCCTCTGCGGGCTGGTTCGCCGCAAAGCTGGCGATCGAGAATACCGTCGAAACGGCGCTTGCCGATGCCCGCGCCCAAGGCAAGACGGCCGAAGCCTCGTCGGTGGCTGTCGGCGGATTTCCCGCCGCGCTGGACCTGCGGATCACCAGCCTGCATCTGGCCGATCCGGTCAGCGGCGCAGGCTGGCAGGCCCCGGAGCTTGGTGTTTCGGCCCCCATCTGGGCCCCCTGGGACCTGAGTGCTGCGCTGCCCCCCGGCCAGTTGCTGTCCCTGCCCGACCAAGGCATCACCCTGACCTCCGACAGCCTTCTGCTGGCGCTGACATCGGCGCCCGATCCCGATCTGCCACTGCGCCGGGCGGGGTTCTCGGCCACCAGCCTTGCCGCCGCCTCCGATCTGGGCTGGACCTTGGGCTTTGGCGAGATTTCCGCCGCCCTGACCGCAGACCCCGACCATGGTCCCGCCGCTTATGCGCTGGTCTTCGACCTCGCCCCGCTCAGCCCCGATCCGCTGCTGTTGCAGACATTGTCGCAAGTGACGATCCCCGACCTGCCGCCCCCGGACCTGCCGCCCGAAGTCGACCGCATCGACGGCCAGTTGCGCCTGCGCCTGACCGCCCCGCTGGACCGGCATGCCGGTGACACCAATCCGCAGGTGCAAGCCGTCGAGATGTCTTCGGTCGATCTCGGCTGGGGTGCGCTGACCCTGCACGCCGAAGGCACGGTCGAGGCGGATGACGCCGGTTACGCCTCGGGCCGCATCCTGTTGCAGTTGCGCGGCTGGGACCGGCTGCCAGCCCTTCTGGTTGCAACCGGCACGATCAAGCCCGAGGTGGCCCCCACGATCCACGGCTTCCTGCGCGCCATCGCCGCCGAAAGCCCCGATCCCGACGTGCTGACCCTGCCGCTGCAGATGGAAGGCGGGCGCATGTCGCTGGGCCCCTTCCCGCTGGGCCCCGCCCCGATGCTGCGCGCCCCGCTGGGATAGGGCCCGATTTTTCGTCGAAAAATCGCCCTACCTGCAATAGGAGCCGCTGCGATGGTTGGCGGTGTCCAGGTGCATGTGATCTTCGTGATAGCCGTCCGACCCCGGCCCCAGCGTGGTGCCGAACAGCCCGCAGGCCCCCTTGTAGACCCGGCGCATGGTCTTGTTGAACCCACCCAGCACCGGCAGCACCTTGCCATTGTCCAGCACGAAGGCCGACACATCCACCGCCTTGCCCCGGCCGTGTTCAGATACTTTCGCCCCCTTGATGTTGTTGCGCGACCGGCAGATGTAATGCGCGGCGATCTTCAGCTCGACCACGGCCCCGCCATAGGCAGGCTGCACAACCTGATCGACCCAGGTGTTCAGCGCCTTGGCGGTGGCGCAGTCGATGGTCGCGGACTGGCTCAGCCGCACGCCGGACACCGATGTCACGCGCACCCCATCCTTCAGCCCGCATCCCTTCACCTTTGACGGGATCGGTGCGATCCTCTCGCCCTTGATGGCGGCCACCCCGCAGACGGACCCTTTCTTCGATTTCGTCTCACGCTCTTTCGCGCGGTCCTTCTTGCGGGCTTTCGGGGCCGGTTCGTCCGGTTCGGGCACCATCGCCGCCAGATCCAGCCCTTTCGGCTCCTTGCCAGTCCGCACCCCTTCGACCAGATCGGCAATCTTCTTCGGCCGGGCCCTTGGCCGCAAGGAAACGGCCACCATGCCATCCGGCAAGGGCTGCGCCAGCGGCGCATCGCCGGCCGCAGCGGCCTGCGGCAGGCTTACCGGGTCCGGCAACAGGAACAGCGGGTTCGGCAGCGGCCGGGGCGATCGGTCCAGCCCTTCGGCCTGCACCATCCCGGCGCAGAGACAAAGGGCCAGCGTCACCCGCAGCCCCCGCATCGGTCAGCCCGCCTTTGGTGGTTCGGGATCGGTCGGTTTCGCCCCGCGGCCGAAATCCGGCGCGGCGGTATCCTGCCCCGCCTCGATGATGCCGCGGCGGATGGCGCGGGTGCGGGTGAAATAGGCGTGCAGATGATCACCATCCTCCATGCGGATGGCGCGCTGCAACACGAACAGCTCTTCGGCAAAGCGGCCAAGGATGTCCAGCACCGCTTCCTTGTTGGTCAGGAACACATCGCGCCACATCACCGGATCGCTGGCCGCAATCCGGGTGAAATCGCGGAACCCGCTGGCGGAATACTTGATCACCTCGGATTGCGAAACGCGGCGCATGTGATCGGCCACGCCAACCATCGTATAGGCAATGGCATGCGGCACATGGCTGACCACGGCCAGCACCAGATCGTGATGCGCCACGTCCATCTCGTCGACATTGGCACCGATCCCCTCCAGCAGACCACGCAGCCGGGTGATCTCGGCTGCATCGCTGTCGGGCAAGGGGGTCAGCAGCCACCAGCGATTCTGGAACAGGGTGGCAAAGCCGGACCGCGGGCCGGAATATTCCGTCCCGGCCAGCGGATGACCGGGAATGAAATGCACGCCTGCCGGAACATGCGGGGCGACCGCCTCGACCACCGCGCCCTTGACGCTGCCGACATCGGTGATCACCGCCCCCGGCTTCAGATGCGGGGCGATTTCGGCCGCAATGGCCCCCATCACCCCCACCGGAACGGCCAGAACCACCAGATCTGCGCCCTCGACTGCTTCGATCGCCGTGTCGCACACCCGGTCGCAGAACAGATTGCGCGCGATGGCGCGGGTTTCCGGTGATCTGGCATAGCCGACGATCTCGCCCGCCAGCCCGGCGGCACGCATCGCATGCGCCATCGACCCGGCGATCAGCCCCAGCCCGATCAGGGCAACTCTTTGATAGATAACTCTCATTTCGCCCCCTTGAAGCGGGCGACGGCATGGGCCACGCGGCGGCAGCTGGCTTCGTCGCCGATGGTGATCCGCAGGCAATGCGGCAGGTTGTAGCCCGCCACCTGCCGCACGATCAGCCCCTCGCCCTGCAGGAAGGCATCGCAGGCCTGCGCCTCTTCGACATTGGCAAAGCGGGCAAGGATGAAATTCCCGGCCGAGACATCCGACGGCACCCCGACTTCGGCCAAAGCCTGCGCCAGCCAGCCGCGCATCCGGGCATTGTCCGCCCGGCATTTCGCCACCCAGTCCTGATCGCGCATCGCCGCCGTCGCGGCCTCCATCTGCCCGGCAGACAGATTGAACGGCTGGCGAATCCGGTTCAGCACGCCGATGATCTCGGCCGGGCCATAGCCCCAGCCGATCCGCAGCCCGCCCAGACCGTAGATCTTGGAAAAGGTGCGCGTCATCACCACGTTGCTGCGCGCCTCGACCAGCGCCAGACCACCGTCGAAACCTTCGACATATTCGGCATAGGCCCCGTCCAGCACCAGAATCGCCTGCTTGGGCAATCCGGCGGCCAGCCGTTCCACTTCGGCCGGGGAAATCATCGTACCGGTCGGATTGTTCGGATTGGCGATGAACACCAGCCGGGTGCGCGGCCCGCAGGCGGCCAGAATGGCATCGACATCCGTCACCCGCTCGCGTTCTTTCACCTCGACCGGCGTCGCGCCGACGGCATGGGCCAAGAGCCGATACATCAGAAAGCCGTGTTCGGTGAACACCACCTCGTCCCGCGGGCCGGCATAGGCCTGGGTCAGGAATTGCAGAATTTCATCGCTGCCCACCCCGCAGATGACGCGGGCGGCATCCAGCCCATGCACCTCGGCAATTGCCTCGCGCAGCTCGGCATGGTCGGTGTTGGGGTAGCGGTGCAGGTTGTGAACGGCGCGGAGATAGGCCTCCTTCGCCTTTTCCGAAGCCCCGAACGGATTCTCGTTCGACGACAGTTTCACGGCATTGGCGACACCGGCCACGGCGGCCTTGCCCCCGACATAGGGCGCGATCTCAAGGATACCGGGCTGCGGACGGATCAGGTTGGACATCATTCACCCCAGGGACAGGCCCGGTTCTTACCCGCCCGACCGGATCATGGCCAGAGCCTTCCGCAGCTTCGGGCGGTGGCGCTGTGGCGCGGCTGACGCCGCGACTGTCCTGCCTCGTCGTCGGGCTTCGCCGCCTCTTCGATGCCGGGGCGCTTCGCCCCCGGCCCCCCGAGGATATTTGGTTCTGAAAGAGGCCGCGAGGGATTTGCTTTCCCTTCTTCAAATATCCCCGCCGGAGGCATCCGCCGGGTCGGTTCTGAAGACCGGGGTGAAGGTCAGACCGCCAGAAAATTGGTGAACTGCCAGGGGTCGTCCTCATCCCGGTCTTCGGCAAAGCTGTTGATGCGATGCGCCAGCGGGGTCCAGTCGGTATAGTGGCACTCGACCGAGCCCAGATAGGGCCGCTGGACATCAAGGCAGCGGGCATGATCCATCTCGTCAGCCTCGACAAAGCCGCGCGCCGGGTTCTCGATGGCCCAGACCATCGCCGCCAGCACGGCGCTTGTCACCTGCATCCCGGTGGCGTTCTGGTAGGGGGCCAGTGCGCGGGCCTGATCGCAGCTGAGGCGCGAGCCATACCACATCGCGCCCTTGGCATGGCCATAGAGCAGGACGCCCAGATCGTCCCCGCCGGCAATGATCTCATCCGCGGTCAGGATATGGCTGTGCGGCTGGCGCTGCCCGGCTCCGTTCATCTCGTGCAGCGACAGGATGGCGTCATTGCTGGGGTGATAGGCATAGTGACAGGTCGGGCGATAGACCGCCCGGCCGTCCTGCCAGAGGGTGTAATAGTCCGGGATCGACAGGGATTCGTTGTGGGTGATGACATGGCCGAATTGCGGGCCATCGGGGCACCAGCTGCGCACACGGGTATCGGCACCGGGGCGATCGATCCAGATCGCATAGCCGGGGCCGTGGGTGAAGGCGTGGCCGCTCGGCGGCAGCTTCTTCTCATGCGTGCCCCAGCCCAGCTCGGCCGGCTGATAGCCTTCGGACAGCAGCCCGTCGACCGACCAGGTGTTGACAAAGACGCCCGGCGGTTTCGGGCGGGCCGAAACCTGGGTGTCGCGTTCGGCGATATGGATGCCCTTGACGCTCAGCCGTTGCATCAGCCCGGCCCAGTCCTCGCGGCTTTGCGGCGCAGCGGCGACGCCGGTATCCGCCGCCAGCCGCAGCAGCGCCTCTTTCAGAAGCCAGGACACCATGCCCGGATTGGCCCCGCAGCAGGACACCGCCGTCGGCCCGCCGACATAGGATTTCCCCAAGGCCCGCACCTTTTCCCGCAAGGGATAGTTGGTGCGCTCGGCATTGGGCAGGGAAGAGCCGAAGTAGAAGCCGGGCCAGGGTTCGACCACTGTGTCGAGGTAGAGAACCCCGATCTCCTGCGCCAGTTTCATCAGCTCGATCGAATCGACATCGACCGACAGGTTGACGAGCATCCCCTTGCCTTGCGGAAAGAGGCCGCGCAGCGTTCTGGCGAAATTCTCAGGCGTCAGGGCAGTTTGCAGATGGCGGATGCCATGGTCGCGCAGGATATGGGCAAACTCGGCCGAAGGTTCGATCACCGTAAACCGGTCACGGTCGAACCCGATGTGCCGCTCGATCAGCGGCAGCACGCCCCGGCCGATCGAGCCGAAGCCGATCATCACCAGATCGCCGTCGATGGTTGCGTGAACCTCAGTCATCCGGTCTTCCTTGTCCTTAATGTTCCTTGGCCTTCGAGGTCAGCCAGTCCATCAGTGCCAGCAGCACACCCGAGACCACGAAGGTCAGGTGGATGACCACCATCCATTGCAGCGTCTCGGCACTGACGGCATGGGCCGGATCTCCCTTGCCCAGCGACATGAAGACCTTCAAGAGATGTATCCCCGAAATCGCCACGATCGAGGCGATCAGCTTCATCTTCAGGCCCGAGAAATCCACCTTGCCCATCCAGCCGGGCCGGTCGGCGCCGGTGTCGAAATCGAATTTCGACACGAAATTCTCATAGCCCGAGAAAAGGACAATCAGCAGCAGGTTGGCCGCAAGCGTCAGGTCGATCAGCGTCAGCACCGCAAGAATGGCCTGATCGGCCGTCAGCTCCAACGTCTTGGGCAGGTAATAGGCCAGTTCCTTGACGAAGATCACCGCCAGCAGCGCCAGCGAGATCGACAACCCCAGATACATCGGTGCCATCAGCCAGCGGCTTGCAAAAAGCGTCTGCTCGAAACGGGTTTCGACCGAGGGTTTGTCGCTCATCATGGGGTCCGGTGAGAAGAGGAGAGAGGGAAAGAAAAGGGCCGCAACCTTGCGGCGCGGCCCCGTTGGACTGGGTGCGCGCTGCGCACCGTACCGTCAGTTCTTGGCGTAGAATTCGACGACCAGGTTCGGTTCCATCTGCACCGGATAGGGCACATCGCCCAGGCCCGGCGTGCGGACGAATTTCGCGGTCAGCTTGTTGTTGTCGACTTCCAGATAATCCGGCACGTCACGTTCGGTCAGCGCGATGGCTTCGGCGATGGCGGCCATCTGACGCGATTTCTCGCGGACCGAGATGATGTCGCCTTCCTTGACGCGGTAGGAGGCGATGTTCACGGCCTTGCCGTTCACCAGGACGTGGCCATGGTTGACGAACTGACGGGCGGCGAAGATCGTCGGCACGAATTTCGCGCGATAGACCACGGCATCCAGGCGGCGCTCCAAGAGGCCGATCAGCATCTCGCCGGTGTCGCCCTTGACGCGCTCGGCCTCGCCATAGATCTTGCGGAACTGCTTTTCGGTCAGGTCGCCGTAATAGCCCTTCAGCTTCTGCTTGGCACGCAGCTGGGTGCCGAAGTCCGACAGCTTGTTCTTGCGGCGCTGGCCGTGCTGGCCGGGGCCGTATTCGCGCTTGTTCAGCGGCGATTTCGGGCGGCCCCAGATGTTTTCGCCCATGCGGCGGTCGATCTTGTGTTTGGCAGCGGTGCGCTTGGTCATCGCTGATCTCCTTCCTTGGCCCCTGCGGGCGGATGTGAAGGGCGTTGTCCTCTCCGGGTTTCCCCGGCGACAGGCTTCCCCTTGCGGGGTCCACCAACACCAATGAAAGCCCCGGAATCGCTTCCGGGACCATGGGGCTTATAGGGCTGATTCCGGTGGTGTCAACCAGGCGCCCGTCCTGCGCCTTCGGCTTTTCCTCGCCGGTATCCCTCCGAGGAGGGACGAAGTCCCCGACGAGGTCCGAAGTCTCAGGCCGCGTGGCCCGCCACTTCATGCCGCAGGATGGCGGCCTCGGACCCCGACAGGTTGCGGCGGGCATAGTCACCATAGGAATGCGGGTTGACCTCGATCCCCGGCAGCAGCGCCAGAAGCCGTGCCCTGTCCTGCGGGTCGATGGTGTCCAGCGCCGTATTCGACGGGTGAAAGCTCTCGGTCTCCATGCCGTTGGCAAAGATCACGTTGTGCCGGTCCAGCAACAGATGAATATAAGTCACTTCGCGCAGCGAGGCATCCACGGTGATACTGTAGTCATTGACCAGATCTTCGGCCGCCACCAGCACCTCGTCGCTGTTGAACAGGGCTCGCGCCGCCGCCCCCTTCAGCAACATGCGGTGCTGGGGAGATACCCAGAGATCCTCGTCCGGCCGCCCCTGTCCCAGTGCCCCGGCACGGAACCGCACCGGGCGCAGATGCGGCATGGCGTAAAGCCGCGCGCCCGACATCCGGCGGCTGCCGCGCCACAATATCTCTTGCGGCCCGTTGTCCTTGGTCTGGATCAGATCGCCCGGACGCAGGGTTTCGATCAGTTTCGGCCCCTCGGGCGTCAGCAGCCGGGTGCCGGGGGTGAAACAGATCACCCCGCCGCCCGCCCGGTCGCCCGCCGCGCCGCCCGACCGGTCGATTTGCGCCCTCACGATCCAAAGGTCGCGGTCCACCGGCGGCGGTGCGCCAAGAAACATCAGCAGCCGCGCACCGGATTCCGGCACCGGCAGGATGGTGACAGGATAGCTTTGCAACCCGTCGGTCACGATGAAGCACTGGTCCGGCATCTCCTCCGGCTCGGCCAGCATCCCGCCCTGGGTTTCTGTTCCTACCGCAACACCGATCAACCGCTGAACCATGCGCGCCGCCCGCTGGCGCATGTCCGCCGCCCCTTCGGCCCCTTCCAGAAGCAGGACATCGCCCGGCGCATCAATGCGCACCGCCTGACCTGTCCAGCGCCATGCGGCACCGACCGTCAGCATGTCCAGCGTGACGGTGCCGACACCGTCCACTTCCGTCTGTGACCAGGAGATGACGAACGTGGCTTTTACGCCCGTTCCCATTTGCCTGTCTGCCTGCCCGTTTTCTCTTTATTGTTGGCAGGCTAACAGCAGTGCCGCGCCTTGGCTATGGCCCCGGCGCAACAATGCGGCAGAAATATGGCTAGAACTCCAGCCGCAGGCTCAGCGATCCCACGACCTGCGCCTCACTCTGGCCTTCGAATTCCTTGCCCAGCCAGGTCAGGCCATAGAAGGCCGAGGCTTGCTCTCCCTGCCAGGCGATCCCCGCGCGCAGCCGTTTGCGGCTGTCGTTCAGCACGGCCGGCTCTCCCTCGGGCAGCAGGGCGCTGTCGAAGACATGGGCGATGTCGCCGCCCAGTGAAAAGGTGAAACCGGGGATCATCGCCCCCGGAATGCCGCGATAGCGCTGGCCGGTGGCCTGTTCGCGCAGCATCAGCGCGCCCTCGCCAAAGCGGCCAAGGTTCAGATCGGCCCCGGCCCGGACAAAGGTTTCCAGTCCGGCCTGCACTTCGGCAAAGGGCCGCAGGGTGGCCGGACCCAGATCGAGACTGCGCCCGACCTCCAGCACCAGCGTCGGGTGAAACCCGTTGCCGATCTGGGTGCCTGCGACACGCGGGCGCGACATGCCCAGAAGATCGTGCAGCGCATCCTGAAAGTCGCTCATTCCCGATTGTTCGCCGGTGATCGCCAGATCAAGGCCAAGGCTGGTCTCCAGCCCCGCCGCCCGGAAATGGCTGTGAACGCCCAGCGACAACACCCCGGCATAGCGCCGGTCTCCGGGTGGCATCGTCGTCAGGTTGGCCGGGGCGATGATCTCGCCACGGCCACGGAATTCAAGAATCTCGCCGAAACGGCCGGGCCATTCGCCCGACCAGCCCGAACCGCGCACCCGGCTGATGGTGTAGCTGCCGGTGCGCCAGCGGTCTTCCATGTCGCCGATGCCGTCATTGCTGAACATCCGGCCCCAGCCCAGGGTCATCCGCTCTTCAGCAAGGGCTGTGGGCGCGGTGATCGCCAGCGAAAGCACCACTGCGGCGACCTGCCCGATCATTCCCATCACTCCAACCGACCGCGTCGATCCTGCCATGTCCTGCCCGCCCTGATGCCCCGCCGGGACCGCTGTTGCCACGGGCGCAGATACCGCAGCCCGCACGGCTCACGTCTTCACCCCAACCAACTGTCGCAACAGACTGTGACCCGGATCGGGCGCGGGTGGGGCAATTTGTCGAATGCCGGGCCCGTCCTTCAGACCCATCCTTCAGGCCCGGCCCGCAGCCCCCGACAGCGTGACCGGATCCACCCCGATCCGCCGCAGCGCCCCCGCCCATTTGGCGCTGTCCATATCCGAGAACAGTATCTCCGCCCCCGCATCGCAGATCAGCCAGTCGTTGCGCAGGATCTCGTCCTCCAGCTGGCCCGGCCCCCAGCCGGAATAGCCCAACGCCAGCAGCGCCTGCGCCGGTCCTTCCCCGCCCGCCAGCGCCCGCAAGATGTCCAGCGTCGCCGTCAGCCGCAGATTGCCCGGCACGTCCATTGCCGTCTCGTCTCCGCTCCAGTCATCGCTGTGCAGCACGAAGCCGCGCCCGCGCTCGACCGGCCCGCCAAAGCGCACGCGGATGTCACGGCCCCGGTCGGTGCTGCCGATGCCCAGTTGCTCCAGAAGCCCGGCAAAGGACATCTCGGCGGCGGGCTTGTTGACGATCAGCCCCATCGCGCCTTCGGGGGAATGGGCGCAGATCAGGATCACGCTGCGCTGAAAGCGCAGATCGCCCATGCCGGGCATGGCGATCAACATCCTGCCCGCAAGGTCTTCAGCGATTTCCACTCTGCCCATGTCCGACTCCCCCACACAGAATAGGGCGGCGGCGGCCTATCTCAAGAGGCAAGCGCCTGCGGCAGCGCTGCCACAGATCACGTTCTGTCGCCCGGAAGTGATTTCCACCCCGCCCGCCGCCCGCCTATCTTGCGCGCCATGATCCATGCCCGCCCCCCTGCCCTGCGCCACAACCTGCCGCTTTTGCCGGTTCTTGCCTTCGTTCTGGTTGCCCTGATGGCGGCCGTCATAGCGGTGCCGACCGCTGCCGAGACCCGCACGAAAAGCCAGGACGACGTGCTGAGCGCAGCCCTGCTGCCCGGCTGGCAGATGGAAAGCGGCGCGCATATGGCCGGGCTGCGGATGGATCTTGCGCCGGGCTGGAAGACCTATTGGCGCAGCCCCGGCGATGCGGGCATTCCGCCGGAATTCGACTGGTCGGGTTCCGAGAACGTGAAATCCGCGCGCATCCACTGGCCCGCGCCGACCCTCTTTCACACCAACGGCTTTCTGACCATCGGCTACAAGGGCGGTGTGGTGCTGCCGGTCGAGGTCCAGCCCATAGACCCCGCGCGCCCGGTGGTGCTGCGGGCAAAGGTGGAACTGGGCGTCTGCCGCGACATCTGCATGCCGGCCTGGCTGGACCTCGCGGCCAGCGTCACCCCGCCCGGCGCCCCCGACCGCAGCATCCGTGCCGCCCTTGCCGCCCGCCCCGCCACCGCTGCCGAGGCCGGGCTGACGGCGCTTGGCTGCGCGGTCGATCCCATCGCCGACGGATTGCGGATCACCGCGACCCTGGCCCTGCCCCCCGGCCAGGGCGACGAAGCGGTTGCCTTCGAGACCGACGACCCCCGGATCTGGGTGGCCGAAGCAATCACAGAGCGGCACGGCGGCAGGCTGGTGGCGGTGACGGAAATGGTCGGCCCCGGCGGCCAGCCCTTCGCGCTGGACCGCTCTGGCGTCACGCTGACGGTGATCTCGGACAGCGGTGCGGTGGAAATCCGCGGCTGCCCCGCCCCCTGAGGCGGCAAACCGGCGGAGCGCCTTGCGGCGCAAGCCTCTTGTCTCGTCGTCGGACTGCGCCTCCTCCGAGGGCGGATGGGGGCATTCTGCCCCCAAACCCCCTGAGGGTATTTGGGCAAAGATGAAAACAGCTGGCTTCATCTTTGTATAAATACCCCCACCGAGGGTGCGGGCGGGCTGCGCCATCGGTTCGAGCAGACCGTGAGCGGCCAACTGCGGGGCGCGCGGCTACTTACGGCGCCGGTGTTCGTCAAGCCGCGGCAGGATCTCGACGAAGTTACACGGGCCGTGGCGATAGTCGAGTTGCCAGCGGAGGATCTCGTCCCAGGCATCGCGGCAGGCGCCGGGGCTGCCGGGCAAAGCGAACAGATAGGTGCCGCCCGCCACGCCGCCGCAGGCGCGGCTCTGCACCGCCGAGGTGCCGATCTTCTGCATCGAGATGATGGTGAAGACCGTTCCGAAGGCGTCGATCTCTTTCTCATAGACATCGCGATGCGCCTCGACCGTCACGTCGCGGCCCGTCAGGCCGGTGCCGCCGGTGGTCAGGATCACGTCCACGCCGGGATCGGCGATCCATACCCGCAGCTGCGCGGCGATCGCCGCCCGGTCATCCGTCACGATCCCGCGCGCCGCAAGGACATGCCCCGCCGCCGCCAGCCGCTCGACCAGCGTGTCGCCCGACCGGTCCTCGGCCAGCGTCCGCGTGTCCGAGACCGTCAGCACCGCGATGCGGACCGGGATGAAGTCTTTCGTCTCGTCGATCCGGCCCATTCAGCGCTCCATCACCGCCAGCCGCAGTGCCAGCACCGCGAAGATGCCCGCGCTGACCCGGCCGAGCCAGCGCGTCAGCGCCGCCGAGCCCGCCAGCCGGCCGCCGATGCTGCCGGCAAAGCCGCCGACCAGCCCGTTCACCACCAGCCCGCCGGCGCAGAACACCAGCCCCAGCACCAGGAACTGCGGCAGCACCGGGCGGGCGGGGTCGACGAATTGCGGCAGGAAGGACAGGATGAAGAAGATCACCTTGGGGTTCAGCAGGTTGACCAGCAGCGCCTCGCGGAACACACGGCCCGCCGGGGCGCGGGTGGCAGTGGCGGGCACGGCCGGGCCTGCGCGCAGGGATTTCACCGCCAGCCACAGAAGATAGCCCACACCGGCCCAGCGTATCGTCTCGAAGGCCGCCGGATGGGTCTTCAGCACCGCCGCCAGCCCAAGGGCCGCCAGCAGCACATGCACCATCCCCCCGGCCGCAATGCCAAGGTTCGCCGCCTGCCCGGCCCGCCAGCCGCCCCGCAGCCCCTGCCCCAGGGTGAACATCATGTCCGCCCCCGGCGTCAGGTTCAGCGCCAGCGCGGCGGGCAGGAAGGCGAGAAGGGTCAGCAGGTCGACGGGCATCATCCGCGCAGCCTTTCGCGGATCGCCAGCAGATCGGCCCAGGCCTCGCGCTTGGCGGCCGGGTTGCGCAGCAGATAGGCGGGGTGGGTCATCGGCAGCATCGGGCGGCCCACGGCCTCCACCCAATTCCCGCGCGCCCGCAGGATGCCGCGGTTGCCGGTCAGGCAGAGCAGCGGGGTGTTGCCCATCACCACGATCACCTGCGGATCGACCAGGTCGATGTGACGTTCCACGAAGGGCTTCATCATGGCGATCTCGGCCGGGTCCGGGTCGCGGTTGCCGGGGGGGCGCCAGGGCATGACATTGGTGATGTAGAGGGCGCTTTCGGTATCCGGGCTGGTGCGCGACAGGCCGATGGCCGCGAACATCCGGTCCAGAAGCTGCCCGGCACGGCCGACGAAGGGGCGGCCCTCGATATCCTCGTCCCGGCCCGGCGCCTCGCCCAGCACCAGCACACGCGCGGCGGGATTGCCGTCGGAAAACACCGTGTTGCGGGCACCCTTCTTCAGCTCGCACAGATCGAAAGCGGCAATCGCCTCGCGCAGGTCGTCCAGGCTCTGCGCAGTCTCGGCGGCGGACCGGGCGGCGGCCACCGGATCGGGGCCGGTTCCCGCCGGTGCGGGCGACGGGGCCGGTGCGGCGGCCTGACGGGGATTTGCCGCGACAGGGGCCGCAGCCATCCGCCGAACGGGCGACGCTTCGGGCAGGTCGTAGCGGTTGACCGGTATCTCGGCCAGCACCTCATCCACCCCCGCTTCGACCTGCCAGCCCAGGGCGGCCAGCGATGCCTCCCAATCCCCGGCGATGTCGGATGCGATTCCCATGGGGCCGAGACTATGGGGCCGCAGGCCGGGCCACAAGGCTTGCCCCCCTGCCCGGCCTGCGCCATAAGCCATGCAAACCAGAAGGGAACCCCGCATGGCCTTCCGCGCCCGCCACCTGCTTGGCATCGAACATCTGGCACCTCTGGAAATCACCACTGTCCTTGACCTTGCCGACCGCTATGTCGACGTGAACCGCCGCACGGTAAAGCAATCCGACGTGCTGGCCGGGATGACGCAGATCAACCTGTTCTTTGAAAACTCCACCCGCACCCAGTCCAGCTTTGAGCTGGCGGGCAAACGGCTGGGCGCGGATGTGATGAACATGTCGGTGGCCAATTCCAGCGTGAAGAAGGGCGAGACGCTGATCGACACCGCCCTGACGCTGAACGCCATGCATCCCGATCTCTTGGTGGTGCGGCACGGGGCCTCGGGGGCGGTGAACCTTCTGGCGTCAAAGGTGAACTGCGCGGTGCTGAATGCCGGCGACGGGCGGCATGAACACCCCACCCAGGCCCTGCTGGATGCGCTGACGATCCGCCGCGCCAAGGGCCGCATCCAGCGGCTGACGGTGGCGATCTGCGGCGACATCGCGCATAGCCGCGTGGCCCGGTCGAACCTGATCCTTCTGAACAAGATGGAGAACCGCATCCGCCTGATCGCCCCGCCGACGCTGATGCCCGCCGGGGTGGACGCCTTCGGCTGCGAATTGTTCGACGACATGCGCGAGGGACTGAAAGGCGCCGATGTGGTGATGATGCTGCGGCTTCAGAAAGAGCGGATGGACGGCGGTTTCATCCCCTCCGAGCGGGAATATTATCACCGCTACGGGCTGGATGCGGAAAAGCTGACCCATGCCGCGCCCGAGGCCATCGTGATGCACCCCGGCCCGATGAACCGCGGGGTCGAGATTGACGGCGATCTGGCCGACGACATCAACCGCAGCGTCATTCAGGATCAGGTGGAAATGGGCGTCGCCGTCCGCATGGCCTGCATGGACCTGCTGGCCCGCAACCTGCGGGCGGAGCGGGGCCGCAAGATCGTGGGGACGATGGTGTGAGAATGCATCGCTCCTCCTCGTCGTCTTCGACGCTCGTCGGGGGACCCGCCCGCGAAGAGCGCATGCAATGCGACGACAAACGCAGGATGCCCGCATGACCCCGGACCGCAAACCCAGCAAGGACGACATGCGCAAGGGCGGCATGGTCGCCATGGCCGTGCTGGTCTTCCTTGCGGTCTTCACCACGCTTTTCGTCTGGATCGCCTGATCATGGCGCGGATCGAACCCGACAGCGTGATGGGCCGGACGGTGGAACCCGCGGCCGATGAGCCGGTCCTGGCCGAATTCCGCGCCGACAAGCTGACCTACTGGAAATCCCATCTGGTCATGGCGGTGTGCCTGGGCGCTGCGGCGGGGCTGGTCCTGATCTGGCAAGGCAATGCCTGGCCGGTGGTCGGGCCGGTGGGGGCGGTGCTGGCCATCGCGGCGCGGGCGGCCTACCTTGCCCCCGAGGCGCTGTCGGACCGTTGGCGTCTGACCGACCGCCGCCTGATCGGACCCGCCGGGCGCAGCATCCCGCTGGCGCAGCTGCAAACCGCCCGGCCCTTCCTTGGGGCGGTGCAGGTTGTCACCCTGTCAGGAGACAAGCATCTGATGAAATACCTGACCGATCCCGCAGACGCGGCCCGCCGGATCCTTGCCAAGGCAGGCCGCCCATGACCGGCCAGAACCGCGACACCAACCGGGATGGGCCCCCCGTCTTTCTGCCTGAACCGGACTTCCGCCCCGGCCAGAGGCCACCACAGGCCGAGCCGCAGACCGACCCGGAGGCGGAATCCCTGCCGCAGCCCGGTCGCGGTACCCGGCTGGAGGGGGATCGCCCAACCACGCCAAAGCGGCGGATTCCGCTCTTCTTGCTTTTCATCATGCTGGCCGCCGCGCTTTACGTCTCGGCCAGCCAGCAATCGATCGTCCCCTTCCTGATCGGCGGCGGCTTCTTCGTCTTCTATTTCCGCAGCAGGCGCTGACACCGCGCCGAAAACCCTGATGGACAGGCCCCGACACAGCGCATAAGGCCCGCAAGCCATGGGCAGATGAGACCGGACCCCGATGACCACACTGCATTTCACCAACGCCCGCCTGATCGACCCCGAGGCCGGCACCGAGGATGCCGGCAGCCTGACCGTGAAGGACGGGGTGATCCTGGGCCGGGACGGCAAGGCCCCGAAGGGGGCAGAAGTGATCGACTGCGGCGGCAAATGCCTGGCCCCCGGCATCGTGGACTGGGGCGTCAAGATCGGCGAACCCGGTGAACGGCACCGCGAATCCTTTCGCTCGGCCGGGCTGGCGGCGGCGGCGGGCGGCGTTACCACCATCATCGCCCGCCCCGATACCGCCCCCGCCATCGACACGCCCGAAGTGCTGGAATTCGTCACCCGCCGCGCCGCCGGGGCCGCCCCCGTCCGCATCCGTCACATGGCCGCCCTGACCAAGGGCCGGACGGGTGCCGAGATGACCGAGATCGGCTTTCTTCTCGACGCCGGGGCCATCGCCTTCACCGATGTCTTTGCCGTGGCGCCGGACACCAAGGTTCTTGCCCGCGCCCTGACCTATGCCCGCAGTCTTGGCGCGCTGGTCGTGGGCCATCCGCAAGAGGCCGGGCTGTCGAAGGGCGCCGCCGCCACCAGCAGCAAATTCGCCAGCCTGCGCGGCCTGCCCGCCGTGACGGCGCTGGCCGAACGCATGGGGCTGGAGCGCGACCTTGCACTGGTCGAGATGACGCGCGCCCGCTACCACGCCGACCAGATCACCACCGCCGCAGCCCTGCCCGCCCTGACGCGGGCCAGGGCGGCGGGGCTGGACGTGACAGCTGGCACCTCGATCCACCACCTTACGCTGAATGAATTCGACGTCGGCGATTACCGCACTTTCTTCAAGCTGACGCCGCCGCTGCGGTCCGAGGATGACCGGCAGGCGATCATTGCCGCCCTTGCCGATGGCACGATCGATGTGGTGGCCAGCTTCCACACCCCGGCCGATGAGGAATCCAAACGCCTGCCGTTCGAAGAGGCCGCAGCCGGGGCCGTGGCGCTGGAAACCTTCCTGCCCGCCGCCATGCGGCTTTACCACGGCGGCCATCTGACGCTGCCCGCCCTCTTCCGCGCCATGGCGCTGAACCCGGCGAAACGCCTTGGCCTGCCGCAGGGCCGCCTTGCCGACACTGCCCCCGCCGATCTGGTGCTGTTCGACCCCGACGCCCCCTTCCAGATGGACCGTTTCGCCCTGCGGTCCAAGTCGAAGAACACCCCGTTTGACGGCGCTAGGATGGAAGGTAAGGTGCTGGCCACATGGGTGGGCGGCGCGCAGGTCTTCGCCGCCTGAGGGGTGCAGGATGCCGGAACTTCTGACTGCGAACGACACGCTTTTGCTGACGGCGGTGCTGGCCTACCTGCTGGGCTCGGTCCCCTTCGGCGTGCTGGTGACGCGGGCCATGGGTCTGGGCGATCTGCGCCGGATCGGATCGGGCAATATCGGGGCCACCAACGTGCTGCGCACCGGCAACAAGGGCGCGGCGCTGGCCACGCTGCTGCTGGACGGCGGCAAGGGCGCGCTGGCGGTGGTGCTGGCGCGGGCCTTCGTCGGGCATGAGGATGCCGCGCAACTGGCTGGCCTGGCGGCCTTTCTGGGCCATCTGTTCCCGGTCTGGCTGGGGTTCCGGGGCGGCAAGGGGGTTGCCACCTTCCTGGGCCTGATGCTGGCGATGGACTGGCGGGTCGGCCTTGCCTGCTGTGCCACCTGGCTGGCGGCGGCGGCGGTGACGCGGATTTCCTCGGTCGGCGCGCTGGTCGCGGCGGCAGTCGCCCCCTTGTGGCTTTTCGCCTTCGACCACGGGCGGATGCTCTTGCTGGTGCTGGTGCTGACCATCCTGGTCTATGTCCGCCACGGTGCCAATCTGGCGCGGATCAAGGCCGGGACCGAACCGAAGATCGGCCGGAAGAAGCCACAGGGCTAAGAAAAAGGCCGCCTGCGGCGATTGTTCCTCTCTCGTCGAAGCGCCTGCGCGCTTCTCCTCGGCAGTCGGGGGCTGGCCCCCGATCCCCCAGGGTATTTCTGGAAGGGAAAGTCAAGGGCGTTGTGCCGCTTTCCCTTCTTCAAATATCCCCGCCGGAGGCTCCTCTGTCTGCCGCAGGGTCCAGCGGCCGGGTCGCGCGCCTCAAAGGCTGGCCGCCTCATAGATCCGCGTCAGATCGCCCGCCCAGGGCCCCCGCACCTGTTCCAGCCAGTGATCGGCCTGCACCTTGCCCGCGTTCAGCGAGGCGACCAGCGGGGCCAGCAGCCGTTCCTCGCCGAACCCCCGCGCCGCAAGACCCGCATGGGACAGCCCCACCGCGGCCCGCGCCAGATCCATCAGCTTCACGCCGCCCGCTTCGCCCTGCAAGGCCGAAACCGAGGCGGCCACCCGCAGCCCCTGCCGGGTTTCGGCATCCAGGCCCTTGACCAGATCCCAAGCTGCATCCAGCGCGGTCTGGTCATACATCAGCCCGGTCCAGAACGCGGGCAGCGCCACCAGATGCGGCCGGTCGCCCGCATCGGCCCCGCGCATCTCGATGTATTTCTTGACCCGTGCTTCGGGGAAGACCGTGGTCAGATGGTCGGCCCAGTCCGACAGGGTGGGCTTTTCGCCCGGCAGTGCGGGCAGCTTGCCTTGCAGGAAATCGCGGAAGCTTTGCCCCAGCGCGTTGATATAGGCGCCGTCGCGGTAGACGAAATACATCGGCACATCCAGCACCCAGTCGACGTATGCCTGAAAGCCGAAACCATCCTCGAAGGCAAAGGGCAGCATCCCGGTGCGGCTGTCGTCCAGCCCTCGCCAGATGCGCGAGCGCCAGCTTTTGTGGCCGTTTTCGCGCCCCTCGAAGAACGGGGACGAGGCGAACAGCGCCGTCGCCACCGGCTGCAAGGCCAGCGCCACCCGCATCTTCTGCACCATGTCGGCCTCGGAGGCGAAATCGAGGTTCACCTGCACGGTCGAGGTGCGATACATCATCTGCGTGCCATGGGTGCCGACCCGGCCCATGTAATCGGTCATCAGCCGATAGCGCCCCTTGGGCATCACCGGCATCTGGTCATGCCGCCATTCCGGGGCGGCCCCGACGCTGAGGAACCGGATCCCCAGCGGGTCGGCGATCTGCCGCACCTCGTCCAGATGGTTGTCCAGCTCCGCCGCCGTCTCCAGCGCCGACACCAGCGGCGCACCGGACAGTTCGAACTGCCCGCCGGGTTCAAGGCTGATGTTGGCCCCGTTGCGGGTCAGGCCGATGACATTGCCGCCCTCGCGCACCGGGGTCCAGCCGAACCGCGATTCCAGCCCCGCGAACAGCGCCGAGATCGACCGGTCGCCGGCATAGGGCAAAGGCAGGCGGCTGTCGGTCAGCCAGCCGAATTTCTCATGTTCGGTGCCGATGCGCCATTGGTCGCGCGGCTTGCAGCCCGATTCCAGCAGCCCCGCCAGCTGGTCAAGGCTTTCGATCGGGCCGCCGCCGGACTGGGGAATGGACATGGTGCGCTCCGTAGGGTGGCCGATCGTTTCTGGCGGCAGAGGTGTCTTGCCGATCAGGGATAGTCAAGGGACCGGCGCAAATCATCACAAAAGGTCATGGATGGTCAGACCGGCGACAGGCCCCGCCCCTTGCGCCGCCAGACCAGCCGGTCATCGCCGTCGCGGGCGGGCAGGATCTGCCCCGAGGTCACGCCGTTTCCGCCAAGGGCGGCCACCAGATCGGCCGAAGACAGGCCCGGCAAGCTGGCGAAGGCGTCAAACAGCAGGTCGGCCCCGGCGGCATCCACCGGAACCAGCAGCGCCTGCCCGTCCGATTGCCGCAGCCGCCAGACCCGCCGTCCGCGCAGGGCCAGAAGGCGGATCTCGGTGAGATCGGCCAGACTGATGCTGCCGCCGATCTGCGGGCCAAGATAGGTGATGCGGCCCTCGTCCAGCTCCACCAATCCCGGTGCATCGCCAAAGCCCTGAAACCGCATCCGGCGCAGGCCCAGCACCACCCAGCCCGCGCCGAGAACCATCATTCCCGCTCCGAAAGCGGCCAGAAGCCAGCCGCCGCGGGTGGCGATCCAGAACCCGGCCATCAGAAAGGCCGCACCGCTGGCCGGTTCGGACCAGCGCAGCAGCCGATCCCGCAGATCCGGGCGGATGGTCATTGCCAGTCTCCGAACCGGGCCTGCCACAGCGTCAGCGCCGCAAGGGCTGCCGTCTCGGCCCGCAGGATGCGCGGACCCAGCGCCATTGGCACCACGAAGGACAGGCTGCGCAGGCGGGTTTTCTCTTCCGGTGCAAAGCCGCCCTCGGGTCCGATCAGGATCGCCGCGGGCCCCGGCGTTCCGCCCCGGTCCACCTGCTGCCCGGCCAGCGCCTCATCGGCCCAGAACAGCTGACGCGCCGGGTTCCATCCGGCCAGTACCCGGTCAAGCGGCTGCATCTCGGCCAGATCGGGCACCGACAGCGCCTCGCATTGCTCGGCCGCCTCGATGGCATGGGCGCGTTCCTTCTCGGCGCGGAACCGGTCGCCGGCCAGATAGCGGGTGGCCACCGGCACCAGCCGCGCCACGCCCAGCTCCACCGCCTTTTCCACCAGAAAGGCCGTCCGTTCCTTGCGCAGGGGCGTGAACAGCAGCCACAGGTCCGGCCCGGCCACCTGTGGCCGGGTCTGTTCGCGGCAGACCAGCACACCGCGCCGCTTGCCCGCCTCGGCCACCTCGGCCCGCCATTCGCCGTCCTGCCCGTTGAAAAGCAGAACCGAAGCGCCGACCTCCAGCCGCATCACCGCAAAAAGGTAATTCGCCTGGCCCTCGGACAGGGCCACGGCTTGCCCCGCCCCAAGGGGCTGGTCTAGATGAAGTCTGACCCGTCGCTCTGCCATGGGGGAAACCTATGTCCCAGGAAACCGGAATGCCAGAGCCTGCCGATACCGACAGCGTTGCCGATGCGCCGCAAGACAACTGGGTCGACCGGTATGCACCGGCCCCCGCGCGCCCCTATCTGCGCCTCAGCCGCGCCGACCGGCCGATTGGCACCTGGCTGCTGTATCTGCCCTGCCTGTGGGGTGTGGCACTGGCCGCCACGGCAGATGCATTCCGCCCATGGGATCTGTGGCTGGCCGTCAGCTGCGGCATCGGGGCCTTTCTGATGCGCGGTGCGGGCTGCACCTGGAACGACATTTCCGACCGCAGGATCGACGCCCAGGTCGCCCGCACCCGCAGCCGTCCGCTGCCCTCGGGGCAGGTCACGGTCCGGGCGGCGCTGGTCTGGATGGTGATCCAGGCGCTGCTGGCGGCGCTGATCCTGTTTTCCTACAACAGGCTGGCCGTCGGTCTGGGCGTGGGGTCGCTGGCACTGGTGGCGATCTACCCCTTTGCCAAACGCTTCACCTGGTGGCCGCAGGCCTTTCTGGGGCTGGCGTTCAACTGGGGCGCGCTTCTGGGCTGGGCCGCCCATGCCGGGGCCCTGCCGGCGGGGGCTTTCCTGCTTTATGCCGCCGGCATCGCCTGGACACTTTACTACGACACGATCTATGCCCTGCAAGACCGCGAGGACGATGCGCTGATCGGTGTCAAATCCACCGCGCGGCTGTTCGGCGCACAGGCCGGGCGCTGGCTGGCCGGGTTCATGGCGGCGACAGTCGTGCTGCTGGCGCTGTCCGTGATCGTGACGATCCCGGCAGGCCAGGGCCCCTGGTCCATGCTGCTGGCGCTGGCGGGGGTCTGGGCCATGGGCGCCCATATGCTGTGGCAACTGCGGGTCCTCAACCCGGAAGACCCCGCCTCATGCCTCCGGGTGTTCTGGTCCAACCGCGATACCGGGCTGATCCTTGTGCTGTTTCTTGCCGGTGCCGCACTGGTCTGATTGATCCTGCCGCCCATTCCCCCTAGGAAGCAGGGGGCCCGCTGCGGGCCGCTGCCCATTGCGAGTGAACCTTGCCGAAACGCCTTCTTCGCCTGCCGCACACCGCCCTTGCCGCCCTGGCCTTTGCCCTTGCCGGTGTGATCATGCTGGGCGTGGCCCTTGGCGCGGCGCTGGTCATCGAATCGCGGTCGGGCAAGGTGGTCTCGGCCGGACTGGAATCTGCGGGCATGGGCTGGGCCATAGTCACCACAGACGGCTTGCAGGTCCAGCTTGCGGGAACCGCCCCCGATGAACGCAGCCGGTTCCGCGCCCTGAACCTTGTCGGCTCTCTGGTCGATTCCAGCCGGGTGCGCGATCAGCTTGAGGTGACTCCGGCCGTCGCGCTGGCCGCGCCCCGCTTCTCGGTCGAGATGCTGCGCAACGACGACGGCATCCAGCTGATCGGCCTGCTGCCCGAACTTCCCGCCGAGGGCGGTATCGACGAGGCAACCCTTGTCGCCTCGGCCGAATCGATGACACCGGGAATCGAGGTCGACAACCTGCTGGAAGCCGCCGCCTGGCCCGCCCCCGACAGCTGGAACGATGCGCTGCAATTCGGGATCGACGCCTTGCGCATGCTGAAACGGTCCAAGGTCTCGGTCGCGGCGGATCGGGTGCGGGTGACGGCCATCGCCGAAAGCGCCGCCGAGAAACGCCAGCTTGAAGCCGCGCTGACAGCCGAGAAGCCGGAAAACGTTGCGCTGGTGATGGAGATTTCGGCCCCGCGTCCGGTGCTGACCCCATTCACCCTGCGCTTCATCAAGGATGATCAGGGGGCCCGGTTCGACGCCTGCGCCGCAGACAGCGACCGCGCCCGCCTGACCATCCTGCGCGCGGCAGAAGCCGCGGGCCTGCCCGCAGGCGGAGCCTGCACCATCGGCCTTGGCGTGCCCACCCCCCGCTGGGCCGAAGGCGTGGTGGCCGGGATCAAGGCGGTGAACGATCTGGGCAATGCGACGCTGACCTTCTCGGACGCCGATGTCTCCCTGCTGGCCGGAGACAGCGTCACGCAGGGCGATTTCGACCGGGTCGTGGGCGAGCTGCGCGCCGCCCTGCCGCCGGTCTTTTCGCTGGACGCCACGCTGCCAAAGAAAGAGGTGGCGCAGGGTCCGGCCGAATTCACCGCCAAACTGGCGACCGATGGCCGCGTGGAACTGCGCGGCCGCCTGACGGACGAGGTGCAGCAGGCCGCCATCGATGCCTTTTCCCGCGCCGCCTTCGGTGCGTCAAAGGTCTATGTCGCCACGCGGCTGGACGCCGACCTGCCCGACGGCTGGCCCGTCCGGGTGCTGGCCGGGCTCGAGGCGCTGGCCGTGCTGCATGACGGCAGCCTTCTCGTCCGCGCCGATCTGGTCGAGGTGAAGGGCGTGGCGGGCAGCCAGGACGCCCGCGCCCGCGTGACGCAGATCCTGTCGGGCAAGCTGGGCCAGGGCCAGACCTTCCGTGTCGATGTGACCTATGACAAGGGGCTGGACCCCTTCGCCGCCCTGCCGACCCCGCAGGAATGCGCGGCCTCGGTCACGGCGGTGGTCGCGGCGCAGAAGATCACCTTCACCCCCGGATCGGCCGAGATTTCGTCAACCTCCCTGCCGGTCATCGCCAAACTGGCCGATGTTCTGAAGACCTGCCCCGGCCTGCCGATGGAAATTGCCGGCCATACCGATGCGCAAGGGTCGGAAACCGGCAACAAGGCTCTCAGCCAGGCCCGCGCCGAGGCGGTGCTGCTGGCCTTGCAGGGGCGGCGGGTCGATGTCTCGGCCATGACGGCGGTGGGCTATGGCGAAGGCATCCCGATCGCCGACAACGGCACCGAAGAGGGGCGCGAGGCGAACCGGCGGATCGAATTCGTGCTGAAGGGAGATACGGCCGGGGCTGCCCCGGCAGGGGCCGCAGCGTCCGAAGCCGCAGACGGGGCGGCGGCCCCGGATTTCTCGGGCGACACATCGCCCTCTGTCGCTCCGACGGAAAAAACGATACGCCCCCGGCAGCGTCCCGCGCAGGATGGCTGAGAAGACAGGACCCGAGGCATGAACCGCACCGAATTCGTCATCGCCACGGCGATCATCCTGCTTCTGGCCTTTGCGATGGGCTGGTTCACGCATTGGCTGCTGCACCGCTTCGCCCGCGTCGCGGGTAACGACCTGGCCGAGATGGACCGGCTGGCGCAATCCCTGCACGAGGCCGAGGACATGCGCGATCAGGCGGTCATCTATCTGGAACAGCGCGAGGGCGAGTTGATGAACCAGATCGCCCAGACCGAAGCCGAACTGCGTGCCGCGATGGACGGCCTGCGCGATGCCCGCACCGAAGCCGAAGAAATGCGGGCCTATATCGAGCGGATGCACGCCAACGGCTGAGCCCGGCAATCTTGCGGACGCTGCGCGGCGGTTCTCGCCTCGTCGTCGGGCTTCGCCTCCTCCTCGGATGATGGGGGCATTCTGCCCCCAAACCCCCTGAGGATATTTGCAGAAGGGAATGGTGAAGCGTCCCGGCTTTCCCTTCTCAAAATATCCCCGCCGGAGGTGCGAGCGGGCTGCGTCATCGGTTCGAGCAGACCGCGAGCGGCCCGAGCCGGTTGCGCGGAACGCGCAGAGGCGAGACAAAAGCTTGCGGCCGCAAGGCCGCTCCGCAAGGCAACCGAAGGTCCGGGCGACCGGCATCCCGCCAGCCGATCCAAAGATGCACCGGCATCTGGACCTAAACCGGGCATCGAACTGGACAAGTCCGCCCCCGCCGTGGCATCCCGCAGCATCCTTTTCAAACGGAGGCTGCAATGCTCGATTCCGTGACCAATCTGCGCGACCTGCTGAAAGACCCCTCGCTTCTGGCAACCCGAGCCTATGTCGCGGGCGAATGGGTGGAGGCCGATGACGGCTCCACCTTTGCCGTGGTCAACCCGGCGCGGGGCGATGTGATCTGCGAAGTGCCGAACCTTGGCCGGGCCGAGACGGCCCGCGCCATCAAGGCTGCGCAGACCGCGATGAAGGACTGGGCCGCACACACCGCCAAGGAACGCGCCGTCGTCCTGCGCAAGTGGTTCGACCTGCTGATCGCCAATCAGGACGATCTGGGCACCATCCTCTGCGCCGAGATGGGCAAGCCGCTGGCCGAGGCCAAGGGCGAGATCGCCTATGGTGCCAGCTTCATCGAATGGTTCGGCGAAGAGGCCAAGCGCGTCTATGGCGAAACCATCCCCGGCCATCAGCGCGACAAGCGGCTGACGGTGATCAAGCAGCCGATCGGCGTGGTCGCCTCGATCACGCCCTGGAACTTTCCCAATGCGATGATCACCCGCAAATGCGCCCCTGCTCTGGCGGTGGGCTGCGGTTTCGTCGCCCGCCCCGCCGCCGAAACCCCGCTGTCGGCGCTGGCGCTGGCGCTTCTGGGCGAACGGGCCGGGCTGCCGAAGGGCATCTTCTCGGTCATCACCTCGAAGCGGTCTTCGGACATCGGCAAGGAATTCTGCGAAAACCCGGCCATCCGCAAGCTGACCTTCACCGGCTCCACCGAAGTCGGGCGCATCCTGCTGCGTCAGGCCGCCGATCAGGTGCTGAAATGCTCGATGGAGCTGGGCGGCAACGCGCCCTTCATCGTGTTTGACGACGCCGATCTGGATGCCGCTGTCGCCGGCGCAATGATGTCGAAGTTCCGCAACAACGGCCAGACCTGCGTCTGCGCCAACCGGATCTATGTACAGGCCGGGGTCTATGACGCCTTCGCCGCCAAGCTGAAGGAGGCCGTGGCGAAAACGAAGGTCGGCGACGGGCTGACTGACGACGTGCAGTTCGGCCCGCTGGTCAACCATGCCGCCGTCGAGAAGGTGCAGGAGCATATCGCCGATGCCACTGCCAAGGGGGCCCGCATCGAAATCGGCGGCGCGCCGCATGCCCTGGGCGGCAACTTCTTCCAGCCGACGGTGCTGACCGGCGTCACCGACGCGATGATCGTCACCAACGAGGAAACCTTCGGCCCGGTCGCGCCGCTGTTCCGCTTCGAGACCGAGGAAGAGGTGATCGAAAAGGCCAATGCCACGATCTTCGGCCTGGCCTCGTATTTCTATGCCCGCGACATCGGCCGGGTGACGCGGGTGCAGGAGGCGCTGGAATACGGCATCGTCGGCGTGAACACCGGCATCATCTCGACCGAGGTGGCCCCCTTTGGCGGCGTCAAGCAATCCGGTCTGGGCCGCGAGGGCAGCCGTCACGGCATGGAGGACTTCCTTGAGTTGAAATACATCTGCCTGAGCATCTGATCGACGTAAACCGGCGGTCGAGGCAGGAAAGACACCGGGGGCGGGGCCGCAGGGCCCTGCCCCTTTCATTGGCATCGCGCCCGCAACCCCATGGAATCGCTTGCGCTATCCGATAGCGCGCCGTGGATTTTGCCTAACACGGCAGACCACCCCAGATTGGCCCCATCGCCCCGACGCCTGCTCGCTGACCGGGCTCCGATCTGCAAAGGAAGGACTTGCCATGCTGCTCTCGCTGAAAACCAAGGCTCTTGCCGTCACCGCCGCGCTGGCCATCGCCACCACCGCCGCCCTGCCTGCCCATGCCTGGGGCAAGAAGGAGCAGGGCTTTGTCGCCGGTGCGCTGACCGCGATCATCATCGACGAGTTGATCGACAACAACCGCCACCGCCGGACGACCACGGTCGCCCCGGCGCCGGTTCATCCCCGCCCGGTCTATGTCGATCCCCAGCCGACCTATCGCTCGGTCTACGGCACCCCGGCGGCGCAGGCGTTCAACACCTATTCCAAGGCCGAACGCAAGGCGATCCAGCGCAGCCTGCGCGCCTATGGCTATTACAACGGCGGCATCGACGGGTCGTTCGGGCCGGGCACCTACAATGCGCTGGCCGCCTATGCCCGCGCCTCTGGTGCCGCAGGCCACATGAATTCGGCCGGCGGCGTCTATGCGCTTTACGACGGCCTGATCTACTAAGCCCTTTCAGGATCTGGCCGCTTGCTGCCCCCTGCCCCGTTTTCCGGGGCAGGGGTTTTTTCTTCACTGCCGCCTGAACGCCGCCAAGGATTGCCGCCGCCCCCGCGTCTGATATCCATCATGCTGATGAACACGTCGGATGAAACCCTTGCCCTTGCCGCCGCGACCGGCGACCGCGCGGCCTTTGCCACGCTGGTCGCCCGGCATTACGACCGCATCCACGGGCTTGCCTGGCGGCTGACCGGCACCAGGGCCGAGGCCGAGGATCTGGCGCAGGACATCTGCGCCGCGCTGCCCGCCAAGCTGCGCGGATGGCGGGCCGAGGCGCGCTTTACCACCTGGCTTTATCGCGTGGTGGTGAATGCCGCGCATGACCTGCGCCGACGTCAGGCGACGCGGGCAAAGGCCGCGCAGGGCTGGGGCGATTGGGAAATCGCCCGGCAGGACGAAATCGTCGAGCAGGCGCTGGCGCTGGACTGGCTGACCTCTGCCATGCAGCGCCTGTCGCCCGAATTGCGCGACACCGTGGCGCTGGTCTTGGGCGAAGAGATGACCCAGGCCGAAGCCGGATCAGTGCTGGGCGTTTCCGAAGGCACCATCGCCTGGCGTATGGCGCAGGTGAAGAAACGGCTGCGCGCCTTGGCCGCGGAGGAGGCGAAATGACGGACGACTTCGACGACCTCAAGGCCCTGAAAGCCGCGCTGAAGGCCGCCCCCGCCCCGGATACGGGCGCGAAGGAGGCTGCGCTGACGCTGGCGATGGAAAATTTCGACCGGCTCCAAGGATCGGCGCATGCCTCGCGTTCCAATCAGGACCGCCCGGAAAGGGCGGGATTCCTGAACGGAGTGCAGTCCATGCTGAAAGTCCTGACCGCCCGCCCGGCCCTTGCCGCCTCGACCTCGATTGCCGCGCTGATCGTCGGCGTCGCCGTGATCCTGCCCGCCACGCAGAACAACACCCCGCCCGTGGCGCCGAAGACCATCGCCCCCGATGCGCCCGCGCTGGCCCCGGCCACGCCGGAAACGCCCCCCGCACCCGGTGAGGCGGACGATGGTCGCGCGACCGCCCCCGCCCCCGAACAGCCCGTCGATCTGGCCACCGAAGCAGCCCCCGCCCCGGCAGAGCCGGTTCCCGCCGAAATCGCGGCGACGGATGACGGCGCAGATGCCGCCGGTGGCAACGTCGGCCTTCTGGCCGAAACAGAAAGCGACGCCGAGGCCAAGATGGCCCCCGAAGCGGCCCGCGCCCGCGAAGAAGTGGCGGCCGATGGTGTCGTGGCCTATCTGGAGCCGCCGCTGGCGTCGGCTCCGCTGCCCGTGCCGGATGTGATGCCCGCGCCACAGCCAAACACCGAGGAATTCGCCAGCGCCGAGACGAACCCGGTGAAGGTGACGGCGGAAGAGCCGGTTTCCACCTTCTCGACCGATGTGGATACCGCCAGCTATGCCATCGTGCGGTCGACGCTGAACATGGGTATGCTGCCCACGCCCGAGCAGGTGCGGGTGGAAGAGATGATCAACTACTTCCCCTATGCCTATCCGGTGCCGGAACCCGGTCAGGCCTTCCGCACCTCGGTGTCTGTAATGCCGACGCCGTGGAACGAGGGCACGCGGCTGGTTACGATCGGCCTGCAAGGGGCCCTGCCGGAAACCGCGGCGCGCCCGCCGCTGAATCTCGTGTTCCTGATCGACACCTCGGGCAGCATGGAGGACCCCAACAAGCTGGGTCTCCTGAAGCAGTCGCTGGCGCTGATGCTGCCGGAACTGCGCCCCGAGGATGAAATTTCCATCGTCACCTATGCCGGATCGGCCGGTCAGGTGTTGCCGCCCACCAAGGCGGCCGAGCGGGACAGGATCATGTCCGCGCTGGACAACCTGACTGCAGGCGGTTCCACCGCCGGGGCCGAGGGGCTGGAACTGGCCTATCAGGTCGCCAAGGGCATGCAGGCCGAGGGTGAGGTCAGCCGCATCCTTCTGGCCACCGATGGCGATTTCAACGTCGGCGTTTCCGATCCCGAGGGGCTGACGGCCTATGTGGCGAAAAAGCGCGAACAGGATGGAACCTATCTTTCGGTCCTCGGCTTCGGTCGCGGCAATCTCGACGATGCCACGATGCAGGCGCTGGCGCAGAACGGCAACGGCCAGGCGGCCTATATCGACACGCTGTCCGAGGCGCGCAAGGTTCTGGTCGACCAGCTGACCGGGGCGCTGTTCGCCATCGCCGAGGATGTGAAGGTTCAGGTCGAATGGAACCCCGCGCAGGTCGCCGAATACCGGCTGATCGGCTATGAAACCCGCGCGCTGAAGCGCGAGGATTTCAACAATGACAAGGTCGACGCCGGCGAGATCGGCGCGGGCCTGCAAGTGACCGCGATCTACGAGATCACCGCGCCGGGGTCGGACGCCTTGCGCAACGATCCCCTGCGCTATGGCACCGCTACCGCCGTCAACCCGACCGAAAGCGAGCTTGGCTTCCTGCGGCTGCGCTGGAAGGCACCGGGGGCCGAGACCAGCGATCTGATCGAAACCCCGATCACCGGGACCGAGCCTGCAACGGACGAGGCCCGCTTTGCCGCCGCCATCGCCGGCTTCGGGCAACTCTTGCAAGAGTCGGTCTATCTGGGCGACTGGGGCTGGGACGATGCCATCGCGCTGGCGCTGTCGGCGCGGGGGACCGATGAATTCGGCTACCGGATCGAGGCAGTCAACCTGATGCGGCTGGCACAGACCCTTGACCGCTGAGACCCTGATTTTCGACGAAAATCAGAGACCTCAATGACAAAGGGCGCGCCGGTTATCCGGCGCGCCCTTCCTGTCGACCCAGTCAGGGGGTCAGTTCACCGTCTCGGCATTGCCTTCGATGGCGGGGGTTGCCGGGGCGCTGCCGGCGATCTCGATCCGGCGCGGCCGGGCCGCTTCGGGGATCTCGCGCGCCAGGTCGATATGCAGCATGCCATGTTCATGGCTGGCACCCGTCACTTTGACATGATCGGCCAGCGCAAAGCGGCGTTCAAAGGCGCGGGTGGCGATACCGCGGTGCAGGAAGGTCCGCTCGGCATCGCCTTCGGCCTTGCGGGCGGCGACATGCAGATGGCCATCCTTCACCTCGACCGACAGTTCTTCGGGCGAGAAGCCAGCCACGGCAATCGAGATGCGATAGGCATCCTCGGCGGTCTTTTCGATGTTGTAGGGCGGATAGGTCGGCTGGGCCACATCGGCCGACAGCACCCGGTCCATCAAATCCGCCACCCGGTCAAAGCCGACGGTGGCACGATAGAGTGGGGCGAAATCAAAGCTGCGCATGGGTCATCCTTTCACGAAAGCGATGCGTCTGATGCCCGCCCCTTCGGGGGGCCGGGCGGATTGGCCGGGCCCGCCATGGCACCCGGATAGGGGAGATCTGGGAATGCCGCGAACGGGATTCAAGGGGCCGCCAGGCCGCACTGCGGTTCAGGGCGTCACGAACCGCGCGCCGATATCCCGGCTGGACCCGTCGCCCACACCGATCCGCCGGACCCCCGGCTTTGCCGCCACCGCGCCCGCCCCGGCCAGCACCTGCCCGCTGGCCAGCCGCCGTTTCAATTCCGCCACCGCCCCCGGCAGTTCCATCCCGAAGGCCAGTTGCCCGCGCTCCGTGGGTCCGCCCGCCGAAATCAGCGCCACGATCTGCGCCCGGCTGCCCGACCGATCCAGCACCGGCGCACCCGAGGCCCCGAAGGTCACGTCGCAATCCAGCGCCACCAGTGCTTCGGCCCGGTCCAGCACCCGGCATTCGCGCTGCCAGCTGAGCATTTCTTCCCGGCCCATCGCATAGGACACCACCGACACCGCATCCCCCCTGCCCGGCGCCTTCACCGAGAAGGGGGCCGCCACGGCGGTGGGGATCGGCTGCGCCAGTTGCACCAGCGCCACGTCATTGCGGACATTCTGGGCCGAAACCGGCATATCGGGCCTATAGCCGGGCAGCACCACCAGTCGCAGCGCAGCGGATTCCGCCACGGCCTGCCCTTCGGCATAGCCCGCCCGGAACAGCATCTTCGCAGGGTCGAGTGCCACGCTGTTGTCATAAAGGCAATGCGCCGCCGTCAACACCAGATCCGACGCGATCAGCGTCCCGGTGCAGAACCCGCCGTCCCCCAGCTCCAGTCGGCCGACGGCCTCCCAGCCCAGAATCTGATCGCGCCGGGTCAGCGGCTCCAACCCGGTGTTCTGCGCCGCAGCCGCCCCGGCAAGACAGATCAGAAGCGATGCGACGACCCGGATCATGGCTTCAGGAACTTGGCACCGCCCTGCATCCCGCCCTTGATCGTCCTGACCCCGGCGGTGCTTTTGTGGCCCGGCATGCTGCGGGCAAATTCCGCCTCCAGCACCTTCAGCGGCGCTTCCAGCGGCACGGCCAGCGCCACCTTGCGGCCCTCCATCTCGGCCTTGGCCGAAATCACCGAAACGACACGCGGCACGCCGTCTTCAACCCGGAACACCGGCGCGCCAGACGATCCGAAGTCGATGTCGCAGGACAGGATCAGCGCGGGTGCCGTGGCCGCAATCACCGCGCAGCCCTGCTGGATCGACGGCACCTCGGACCGGTCCATCGCATAGCTGACCACGCTGACCGCCTCTCCCGTGCCGGGCTGCACGTCGATGGCAAAGGGCGACAGCTGCGGCAAAAGGATCGGCTGATCCAGTTCCAGAAGGGCAAGGTCATAGCTGACCCGCTCCATCTCGTCCTCGCCTGTATAGATGTAATCCGGGTGCGGCACCGACCGGCGCACACCGCGATAGGCCTCGGCCCGCCCGTTGCGCCACCCGGCCTGAAAGCTGATCAGATCGTCCGAAGTCCGCGCACCGGTCTCCTTGTCGTAAAGACAATGCGCCGCCGTCAGCACCAGTTGTGGCCCGATCAGCACCCCGGTGCAGAAGCCGCGCTCTCCCATCATCAGCTTGCCGACGGATTGCCAGCCCTTCGCCTCATCCGCCGTGGTCATGCCCACCAGCGGGCTGTCCTCGGCCGCAACCGGGCCTGCCAACAGCAGAAGGGCATGAGCAACGGCAAGAACAAGAAGACGCATCGGACCTCCGGCTGTTGCAGCGGGGCTAGCCGCAGATTCAGGCGGATTTGAGGCAAAGCCACCGGATCGCATCAGCCCGACAGCGCGCGCGGCTTTGGCCCGCCGGTGGCCCAGTCCAGCAGTTCCACCGTATGCACAACCGGCACCCCGGTGCCAGAGCCGATCTGCATCATGCAGCCGATGTTGCCCGCCGCAATCACCTGCGGCGTCTTCACCTCCAGCGTCGCCACCTTGCGGCGCTTCAATTCGGCGCTGATTTCGGGTTGCAACAGGTTGTAGGTGCCCGCGCTGCCACAGCACAGATGGCTGTCGGCAGGTTCCACCACCTCGAACCCCGCCCGCTTCAGCAGATCCTTCGGCGCAGATTTCACCTGCTGGCCGTGTTGCAGGGAACAGGCGGCATGATAGGCCACCCGCAGGCCCTTCGGTGCCCCCTCGGGCAGGCCCAGAGTCACCAGAACCTCGCTGACATCCCTTGCCAGCCCCGCCACCACCGCGGCCTCTGCCGCCAGCGGATCATTGCGGAACATGTGGCCATAGTCCTTGACCGTGGTGCCGCAGCCGCTGGTGTTGATCACGATCGCATCCAGCCCCGCCCCGGCCTTTTCCGCCATCCAGGCCCGGATGTTGGCCGCGGCACTGGCATGGGCCATCGCCTCCTTGCCCATGTGATGCGTCAGTGCCCCGCAGCAGCCGGCACCCTTCGCCACCACCACCTCGCAGCCCAGCCGCCGCAGCAGCCGGATGGTGGCATCGTTGATATCGGTGTTCAGCGCCTTTTGCGCGCAGCCCGTCAGCAGCGCCACCCGCATCCGCCGCACACCCTGCGCCGGAAACACCTGCGGATCGTCGTTGCGGCTGACCGGCGGCACCTGTTTCGGCGCCATCGCCACCATCGCCCGCAGCCGCGCATCCGGGATCAGCCGCACAAAAGGCCGCGCCAGCTTTGCCCCCAGCAGCGCCAGCCGGAACCGCCTCGGATGCGGGATCACCCGCGCCAGCACCGCCCGCAGCGCCCGGTCCGTGAACGGCCGCCGATAGGTCTTTTCCACATGGGCGCGCGCATGGTCGACCAGATGCATGTAATGCACCCCGCTGGGGCAGGTCGTCATGCAGGCCAGACAGCTCAGACAGCGGTCGATGTGCTTTACGGTCTTTTCATCCGCTGCCCGGCCCGCCTCCAGCATGTCCTTGATCAGATAGATCCGCCCGCGCGGGCTGTCCAGTTCATCGCCCAGCACCTGATAGGTGGGGCAGGTCGCGGTGCAGAACCCGCAATGGACGCAGGCGCGCAGGATTTCATTCGCCCGCGCGATGCCGGGGTCCTTCAGCTGCGCCGCGGTAAAACTGGTCTGCATCAGATCATTCCCCGGTTCAGGATGCCACGCGGATCGAAGGCCGCCTTCAGCCCCGCCGACAGCGCCGCCACTTCGGCCGCCTCGGGGGCAAAGGGCGACGCGCCCTCGCCCCGGACCAGAACTGCCTGCCCGCGCCCTGCCACCACCGCGCGCACCTCCGCCGCCTGCCCCGCGGGCAGCAGCAGCCAGATCACCCCGCCGCCGCAGTCCCAGACCGCCGTGCCGCCCAGCGTGGCCGCGACCTCGGCCGCCGCCGTCGGCAGCACCGACAGCCGCCACAGATCGCCGGCCCGGCCCGCCAGCGCCTCCAGATCGCGCACCGCCCGCCACAGCGCCGCACTCGCCCCGGCCTCGGCCACCGTCACATCGCCCGCCACACGCGCCCGCAAACGCCCCTTCCGATAGGCCACCGATCCGGCCATCCCCTCCACCCGGATCAGCGACCGCCCCGCCACCCGCGCCACGCCCGACACATCGAAGGGCGACCCCAGCGCCGCCCGCAGCGCCGCCAGTCCGGCCGCATCGTCCAGCCCCTCGATCACCAGCGTCGCCTCGGCCTCGGGCAGGGCCTGCACCTTCAGCGACACCTCGCTCAGCGCCCCCAGCACGCCATGGCTGCCCGCCATCAGCTTCACCAGATCATAGCCGGTGACATTCTTCATCACCCGCCCGCCGTTCTTGACCACCTCGCCCCGCCCGGTGACGAAACGCACGCCCAAGAGCGCATCGCGGCAGGCCCCGACCTGCACCCGCCGCGGCCCGCTTGCATTGGCCGCCACTACCCCGCCGATGGTCGATACGCCCTCGCGCGCCAGCACCGCCCGCATGTCCGGCACCTCGAAGCCCAGCCTTTGCCGTTCGGCCGCAAGAATCGCCTCCACCTCGGCCAGCGGCGTCCCCGCCCGCACTACCAGGGTCAGCGCCGCCGGCTCGTACAGCACCACCCCCGACAGGCCACCGGTCTCCAGCACCTCGCCCTCAACAGCGCCCACAGCCCGCGTTCCGCCGCCCCGCAGGACCAGCGGCCCCGAAGCCCCCGCCACCATCTCCGCCAGTTCCGCCTCGCTCTGCGGCCGCATCGTCTTTCCCTTCGCCAAATATCCTGCAGGGGGTCCGGGGGACGCAAAGTCCCCCGGCGCTACCGCCTTGCGCGCCGCCCGGCACTGGCCGCCAGCGGAAACACCTTGGCGGGGTTCAGCAGCCACTGCGGATCGAACACATCCTTGACCCGCATCTGCGCTTCCAGATCGACGGGCGCGAACTGCACCGACATCAGGTCGCGCTTCTCGATCCCCACCCCATGTTCGCCGGTCAGGCAGCCGCCGACCTCGACGCACAGCTTCAGGATCTCGGCCCCGAACGCCTCGCAGCGCTCCAGATCGCCCGGAGCATTCGCGTTGTAGAGGATCAGCGGATGCATGTTGCCGTCGCCGGCGTGGAACACATTGCCGACATCCAGCCCGAACTCCCGGCTCATCTCGCCGATCCGGCGCAGCACATGCGGCAGGGAGGATACCGGGATCGTGCCGTCCAGGCACATGTAATCGTTGATCTGCCCCATCGCCCCGAAAGCCGACTTCCGCCCCAGCCAGATCCGCCGCGCCTGATCCTCGTCCGCCGCCTCTCGGAATTCCACCGGATCATGCGTCAGCGCAATCGCGCGGATGCGGTCCAGCTGTTCGGCGATCTCGGCCTCCGATCCCTCGACCTCGATGATCAGCAGCGCCTCGCAATCCGGGTAGCCCGCCTTCGCAAAGGCTTCGGTCGCGCGGATGCAGGGGCGGTCCATGAATTCGATTGCCACCGGCAGGATGCCCGCGCGGATGATGTCGGCCACGCAGGCCCCCGCCACCTCGTTGCTGTCGAACCCCACCAGAACCGGCCGCGCGCCTTCGGGTTTGGGCAGGATCCGCAGCCAGGCCTCGGTCACGACACCCAGCTGCCCTTCGGAGCCGCAGACCACGCCCGGCAGGTCCAGCCCCGCCGGTTCCCCCCAAGGTCCACCCAGCGTGATGATCGTGCCGTCCATCCGTACCAGCCGCAGCCCCAGCAGGTTGTTGGTCGTCACCCCGTATTTCAGGCAATGCGCCCCGCCCGAATTCATTGCGATGTTGCCCGCAATCGCACAGGCCAGCTGGCTGCTGGGGTCGGGGGCGTAAAAGAACCCCTCCGCTTCGACCGCACCCGTCACCGACAGATTGGTGCGCCCGGCCTCGACATGGACAAAGCGGTTGTCATAATCGGTCTCCAGAACCCGGTTCATCCGCGCCACACCAAGGATCACGGAATCCGCTGTGGGCATCGCCCCTCCGGCAAGGCTGGTGCCCGACCCGCGCGGCACCACCGGCACGCCTTCCTCATGGCAGACCCGCAGCGCGGCCGAAACCTCTTCCGTCGTGCGGGGCAGCACAACCGCCAGCGGCAGGCAGCGATAGGCCGACAGTGCATCGCATTCATAGGCGCGGGTTTCGGCCTCGTCCCCGATCACGGCATCTGCGGGCAGAACCTCGGCCAGCCGCGCAAGGATACGCGCCTTGCGGGCAAGGATTCCGGCATCGGGCGACGGCATGTCCATGGCTGATCCCCCTGAATTGGTAAAACTATATAACCAATTTTTACGGATATCAATCGGGAACGTCAAAACCGATGCCCGACCGCAGGCGGCCGGGGGCCGAAAAGGCATCTTCGGGCGAACACAGGCGAGGCATTGCCTCGCCCCGCTCGCGCGTGCCCTGTTCACCGGAAACGGAAACCGCAAAAGACCGATCGAGGCCAGCGCCCGGCCCGGCGGGCGAGAAGCGCCCGCCATGGGCGGGGCGGGCGCTGGCCGGGCCTGATGGGCCCGGCGGTCTGTGTGGACATGGTCCGGGGTGGCAAAAGCGATGGCCTTCGCCAGCCCACCCGGCCCCCAAAGGCCGTCAGACCAGCCCGGCCGCGCGGAACAGCGCCTTCACATCCACCTCGGGACGCGCGCCGAAATGGCCGATCACCTCGGCCGCCGCGATACAGCCCATCCGGCCCGAAACCTCAAGGCTCGCCCCGGTCGCCAGCCCGTAGATGAAGCCGGCCGCGAACTGGTCGCCGGCCCCGGTGGCATCGACCGGCACCACGCGGTTCACCGGCACCACCACCTGTTCTTCGCCGCGCACCAGCACCACTTCGTTGCCCGACCGGGTGCAGACCACCAGCCCCGCATCCGCCGCCGCCTGTTCCAGCGCCGCCGACAGGTCGGTCTGATACAGCGAACACCATTCGTGTTCGTTGCCGATCACATAATCCAGATCCTTGACCAGACGGCGGAACGAATCCCGGTGCCGATCCACGCAGAACGGGTCGCTCAGCGCGATTCCGGCCTTGCCGCCCGCCGCCCGCGTCAGCCGTGCCGCGCGTTCAAACGCCTGCTTGCCCTTGTCCTTGTCGTAAAGATAGCCCTCAAGGAACAGGATCTCGGCCTGTCCCGCCACAGCATCTGACACATCATCCGGCCCCAGTTCCGACGAAATCCCCAGATAGGTGTTCATCGACCGCTCGCCATCGGGCGAGACGAAGATCATGCTGCGCGACGTGGGCAATTCCCCGCCCGGCACCGGCGGGTTCACGAAATCGGTGCCCTCGGCCGCCATGGCCTGCGCGTAGAACCGGCCCAGCGCATCGTCATGCACCCGGCCGATGAAGGCGGTCGACAGGCCCAGCGCCCCGATTCCCGCCACGGTATTGGCCACCGATCCGCCCGGTGCCTGCCGCCGGTTCTTCATCGCGGCATAAAGCATCTCGCCCCGTTCCCGCTCGACCAGCTGCATGATGCCTTTCCCGATTCCCATCAGGTCCAGAAAGCTGTCATCCGCCGTCGAGAACACATCGACGATCGCATTGCCGATGCCGATCACCTGATAGGTCTTCATGTCTTCTCCTCGTACAGGCACCAGTCCCGGATCGGGCAGATGCCGCACTTTGGCTTGCGTGCCAAGCAGATATATCGGCCATGCAGGATCAGCCAGTGATGCGCGTGCTGCTGAAATTCCGCCGGAACGTTGTCTTCGATGGCGCGCTCTACTGCCGTCTCGTCCTTTCCCGGTGCGATGCCGCTGCGGTTGCCGACGCGAAAGATATGGGTGTCCACCGCCTGCGCGGGCTGGCGGAACCACATGTTCAGCACCACATTCGCCGTCTTGCGCCCAACCCCCGGCAGCGTCATCAGCGCCGCGCGGCTTGAGGGCACCTCGCCGCCATAAACCTCGATCAGCCGCTGGCTCAGCTTGATGACATTCTTCGCCTTGTTGCGGTAAAGGCCGATGGTGCGGATATGGCCGATCAGCGCCTCTTCGCCCAGAGCCAGCATCTTTTCCGGCGTATCGGCAATCGGGAACAGATCGCGCGTCGCCCGGTTCACGCCCCGGTCCGTGGCCTGCGCCGACAGTGCCACCGCCACAAGCAGGGTAAAGGCGTTCAGGTGATCCAGCTCTCCCTTCGGCGTGGCCTCCGCATCGCGGAACCGGGTGAAGATCGCCTTCATGGCGGGGTATTCAAGCTGCCTGACCATGCCCGTTTCCACCATGAAATCCGAACCGCCACAAGCCGCAGGAAACGGGTCGCCTTGCGGAGGCGCAGGTCTTAGATCTTGGGACACGGCTCGACGAGCCTGCCCGGAAAGAGGAAGGCCCATGTCAGACCCGTCGCCCGCTTACCATTACGCCGTGATCGGCCGCGCGCTGAAGGTGATCGACGCCGCCCCGTCCGGCCTGACGCTGGACGATCTGGCCGCGCGGATGCAGATGAGCCCGGCACATTTCCAGCGCACCTTCAGCCAATGGGTCGGCATCTCGCCCAAGCGGTATCAGCAGTATCTGACTCTGGGCCATGCCCGCCGGCTGCTTGCCGCGCGCCACACCACGCTGGACACCGCGCATGAACTGGGGCTGTCCGGCACCGGCCGCCTGCATGACCTGTTCCTGACATGGGAGGCGATGAGCCCCGGCGACTATGCGCGCGGTGGCGACGGGCTGACGATCCTCTGGGGCTGGTTCGACAGCCCCTTCGGTGCGGCGCTGGTGATGGGCACCGACAGGGGCATCTGCGGCATCGGCTTTGCCGATGAAACCGGGGCCGAAGCGGCGATGGAAGATCTGCTCACACGCTGGCCCAAGGCCCGCTTTGTCGAAGACCCGATGACGCTTGCGCCCTGGGCACAGGCGGCCTTCGGCACCGGGCCGGGGCGGGCCGCCCCGCTGCACCTGATCGGGGCCCCCTTCCAGATCAAGGTGTGGGAGGCGCTTCTCGCCGTTCCTACCGGCCATGTCACCACCTATGCAGACATCGCCAATGCCATCGGCCACCCGGCGGCGAACCGCGCCGTGGGCACTGCGGTCGGGCGCAATCCGATCAGCTTTCTGATCCCCTGCCACCGTGCCATCCGCCGCGACGGCGCGCTTGGCGGCTATCACTGGGGGCTGGAGCGCAAACGCGCCATGCTGGCCTGGGAGTCGGCACGCACGGGGATGTGACCGGCGGTCAGTCGGCAGAACCCCGCGCATCGCGGCTTGGCTCTGGGCCGATGCGTCCCCGCGTGGTATAGGCTGGCTCAAGCCCTGTGAACGGGCCAAACCACAATGGCAACGAGCGCAACATGATGAAAACCCCCTTCCTTCTGGCCGCTTCCGGCCTGCTGGCCCTGACGGCCTGTGTCGATCCCAACGCCTATCCCGACGATCCGAACGCCCGCACCAAGAACGGTGCCATCATCGGCGGCATTCTTGGTGCCGCTGCGGGCGTCGCCACCGCCGGCGACGGGGACGAGCTGAAAGGAGCCCTGATCGGCGGTGCCATCGGTGCGGGCACCGGGGCGCTGATCGGTGCCGATCTTGACCGCCAGGCCGCCGAACTGCGCGGGTCGCTGTCGGGCAATGTGTCTGTCACCAACATGGGCGATTATCTGGTCGTCAACATGCCGCAAGACCTGCTGTTCGCCACCGACAGCGCCAGCCTGCGCCCCGACCTTCAGCGCGACCTGTCGGCCGTCGCCGCCAGCCTGCTGAAATATCCCAACAGCCGGGTCGAGGTGATCGGTCATACCGACAACACCGGGGCCGCCGCCTACAACCAGGACCTGTCGCTGCGCCGCGCCACGGCCGTGACCTCGGTCCTGCGGTCCGCCGGTGTGCCGGGCGGGCGTCTGGCTGCCTACGGCCGGGGCGAAGACCAGCCGGTTGCCTCGAACCTGACGCCGGAAGGCCGCGCCCAGAACCGCCGGGTCGAGATCATCATCCGCCCGACCAAGTAAGCCGGGCCGATCTGTTGCGAAAGGGGCCGGTCCTCCGGCCCCTTTTTCATTGAGTCCGACGCGATGCGGTCATAATTTCAAACCAATCGCGGGGAACACCATGCCATTTCTGAAAGTCACGCCCGAAAAACTGTCGTCATCGGTCGTCCGCCAGATCGAACAGCTGATCCTGCGCGGCATCCTGCGTCCCGGCGAACGCCTGCCCGCGGAACGGGAGCTTTCTGACCGGCTTGGCGTCTCGCGCCCCTCGCTGCGCGACGCCATCGCCGATCTCAGCGACCGGGGCCTGCTGACCAGCCGTGCGGGATCCGGCGTCTTTGTCGCCGAAGTGCTGGGATCGGCCTTTTCACCCGCGCTGACCCAGCTTTTCGCCAGCCATGAAGAGGCGGTCTTCGACTATCTCGCCTTTCGGCGCGACATGGAGGGCCTGGCCGCCGATCGTGCCGCCCGCCACGGATCGGACACCGATCTGAAGGTGATCGACACCATCTTTCACAAGATGGAAGCCGCGCATCAGAAGCGCGATCCTTCGGACGAGGCCGAGCTGGACGCGCAGTTCCACATGGCCATCATCGAGGCCAGCCACAATGTGATCATGCTGCACATGATGCGGTCGATGTTCGATCTGCTGCGTCAGGGCGTGTTCTACAACCGGCAGATGCTGTTCCGCAACCGTGCGACCCGCGACGAGTTGCTGGACCAGCACCGCGCGATGAATGCGGGTGTGCAGAACCGCGATCCGGCCGCCGCCCGCGCGGCGGTCGAGGCGCATCTGACCTATGTCGAGCAAAGCTTTCACGAGGTCCTGCGCGCCGAACGCAACGAAGCCATCGCCCGGCAGCGCTTCGATCACGAAACCTCGCGCTGAGGTCCCGCCCCGGCAAAAGCAAAGCCCCGGCAGTTTGCACGCCGGGGCCTTTGTTTGTTTGTCCTGAAGCGGTCGCTCAGTGCAGCTTGGCATCCACCTGGGCAATCGCCGCGTCGATCGAGGCTGCCGCCGTGTCGGCCGTCATCTGCTTGGCCAGCACATCGCCCGCCGCCGCGACAGCCACCGCAACGGCGCGTTCGCGCACCTGCTTGACCGCTGCCGCCTCGGCGCTGGCGATCTGTTCTTCGGCCGCCGCAAGACGCCGCGCAATCGCCACCTTCAGATCGGCCTTGGCCTGCTTGGCCGCCGCCATAGCCTCTTCCTTGGCGGTTGCGATGATGCGGTCGGTCTGCTCGGCCACATCCTTCTGCTTGCGCTCATAGCTTGCCAGCACGGATTTGGCCTCTTCGCGCAGGGCGCGGGCCTCGTCCAGTTCCGCCTTGATGGTCGCGGCCCGCTTGTCCAGAAGGCCCACCAGAATCTTGGGCACGCCCATGTAGACCAGGAAGCCGACAAACAGCAGGAAAGCGACCAGAACGACGAAGTTGGTGTTCTGCAAGCTGAAGAACGGCCCGGATGCCGCCAGCGCGGGCGAGGCCATCAGCGCGAAAAGAACGGAAAGCTTCTTCATCGCCTTACCCTTTCAGCCGGGCGGAGACCGCCGCCGTGACCGCCCGCGCATCCGCCGAACCGCCCAGCGCCGCCACCAGTTCCTTTGCGGTATCCTTGGCGACGGCTTCCACCGCCTCCATGGCCCCCGCGCGGATCTCGGCGATGCGCTTTTCCGATTCCGCCGCCTTGGCGGAAATCTCGGTATCCGCCTTGGCCGTGGCCGCAGCCAGATCCTTCTGGATATCGGCCCGCGCCGCCGCGACGATCTTGTTCGCCTCGCTCCGCGCCGTCGCCAATGCGTCGTTGAAGGCGCGCTCGGCCTCGACGGCCTTCTGCTTCAGTTCCTCGGCCGCGGCCAGATCGTTGGTGATCGTGCCCTTGCGTTCAGCCAGCACCGCGCCAATGCGCGGCAGGGCGATGGTCTTCAGGATGAAGAACATCGCAACCAGTGTGACCAGCAGCCAGAACACCTGGTTCGGCATCCAGTCGACGCAAAGCTGCGGCATCCCGATGGCACCGCCATGGGCATTGACGCAAGCGCCTGCAATCTCTTCGGCAATCGGCTCAACAGCCATCTTCGTCCTCCATCGGACCCTTCTTCATGCCGGACCGGCACCGGTTGCCCGGTGCCGTCCCGTTCCGTCACCCCGGAACCGGGGCGTTCGAAGATCGGATCAGACCGCGAACATCAAGAGAAGAGCGACGAGGAACGAGAAGATCCCCAGAGCTTCGGCGAAGGCGATGCCGACGAAGAGGTTGGCCATCTGGCCAGGGGCCGCCGACGGGTTGCGCAGGGCACCCGACAGGAAGTTGCCGGCAATGTGGCCCACGCCGATGCCGGCGCCGCCCAGACCCATCGTTGCCAGACCGGCGCCGATGAACTTGCCCATTTCTGCGATATCGCCTTCCATAGCAGTGCTCCTATATTTGGAATGGCTGGATTGGGTTCAGACCGTCAGTGATGCGCTTCGCCGACAGCGTCGCGCAGATACACACAGGTCAGAATGGTGAAGACATAGGCCTGGACGCTGGCAACCAGCACCTCAAGCCCGTAGATGCCGGCGATGGCCACGATCGGCACGACCGAAGCGATGCCCATGGCACCGGCGAAGCCCGCGAACACCTTGATCACGGCATGGCCGGCCATCAGGTTGCCGCCAAGACGGATGGAATGGCTGAGCGGGCGCACGAAATACGAGATCAGCTCGATCACCGCCAGGATCGGGCGCAGCGCCAGCGGTGCCGACGACACCCAGAACATCGACAGAAAGCCGATGCCCTTGCGGTAGAATCCGACCAGCGTGACCGTCAGGAAGACCAGCGCCGCCAGCACCGCCGTCACGGCGATATGGCTGGTGGTGGTAAAGCTCATCGGGATCAGGCCAAGGATGTTGGCCAGGAAGATGAACATGAACAGCGTCATGATATAGGGGAAGAACTTGGCCCCTTCATGGCCGGTCACTTCCTCGACCATGTTGTGAATGAAACCGTAGAACAGCTCGGCCACCGATTGCAGCCGCGACGGCACGATGCCCCGATGACGGGTGGCCAGCACGAACAGGCCGGTCAGCACCAGAAGCGCGATGGCCATCCACAGCGTCACGTTGGTGGGGGTGTACCAGTGGACCGGCCCGTCGCCGATCAGCGGCTTGACGATGAACTGATCCATCGGATGGATCGCCAGACCGCCAGCCTCGCCGTGTTCTTCGGTGCCCGTCGCCACGTCTCAGTCCCTCTCGCGCTCTGCGGCCCCGGCCGCGGTCGTCATGTCTTTCGCTGCCTTTTCCTGCAGCTGCCGCGCGGTGCCCAGCATGGTGCGCACCCCCGCCGCAAAGCCCACCAGGGAAAAGATCACCAGGAGGGTGGGCAAGGTGCCGAACAGCACATCCAGCCCGTAACCGATACCGACGCCGACCACGATGCCGGTCGCCAGCTCGATCACCATCCGATAGGCGACCTCGCCCTGCGAGAACCCCTTTGCCATCTGCGAGCGGTCTTCCTTCGGCTTGCCCTTTGCCGCCTCGATGCGCTTGTGCAGCGCCTTCAGCCGCTCGGGATCGGGTTCCGAAGTCATGGACGCCCCCTTCCAGCAATCACCGGCGGTTCTAGGGGGGGCTGGCGTTCGAGTCAAGTCGCCGTGATGGGATGGCAATGCATTGATATTGCTATCATCTTATGTCGGCTGAAGTAGTATGGTCCCGCCGTTTCGCCCACCAGAGGCCCTCTGCGTCATTCAACCCGCAGGTTGACAATTCTTCATCCGCACCGATAGTCGCGCCATGGCCGCCCCCGCCCTCCCCAGCCTTGACACGGTGTTTGCCGCACTGGCCGACCCCACCCGCCGCGCCATCCTTGCGATGCTGCTGGAGGATGACATGGCCGTCACCGATGTCGCCCAGCCGTTCAGCGTAAGCCTTGCCGCCATCTCGAAGCATCTGCAAACCCTGACCGATGCCGGCCTGATCAGCCGCGAAAAGCGCGGCCGGGTGATCTGGTGCAAACTGGAACCCGATGCGATGCGCGCGGCAACCGTCTGGATGCAGGGCTTCGGCCAGTTCGATCCGGTGGATCTTGACGCCTTCGAGCGATTTCTGGAGCGCGAACTGACCGACAACGAAGACTGAACGGACCACACCTGGACCCGGATTTTCGTCGAAAATCCGTCAGCACCCGAACCACCCGGCATAGGTCTTGCGCAATTCCGCCTTCTGCACCTTGCCCATCGTATTGCGCGGCAGCGCGTCAACCACGACCGCAGCCTTGGGCTGCTTGAACCGGGCAAGACGGTCCTTCAATCCCGCCAGAACGGCCTCTGCATCCAGAGCCACGCCTTTCTGCGGCACCAGCACGGCAAGGACCGCTTCGCCGAAATCCGGATGCGGCACGCCGATCACCGCGCTTTCCAGAACGCCTTCGGCGGCGTCCAGTTCGGCCTCCACCTCGACCGGATAGACGTTGAACCCGCCCGAGATCACCAGATCCTTGGCCCGGCCCACGATCTGCACATAGCCATCCGCATCCACACGCCCGACATCGCCGGTGATGAACCAGCCGTCCGCGCGCAGTTCCTCGGCGGTCTTTTCCGGCATCTGCCAGTATCCGGCAAAGACATTCGGGCCGCGCACCTCGATCACCCCGGCCTCGCCCGGCGCGACTTCGCCCGCCTCGCCCATGATCCGCACCTCCACCCCCGGCAGCGGAAGGCCCACCGTCCCGGCGCGGCGGTCGCCGTCATAGGGGTTCGAGGTGTTCATGTTGGTCTCGGTCATGCCGTAGCGCTCCAGGATGCGGTGCCCGGTCCGGGCCTGGAACTCCCGATGAGTTTCGGCCAGCAGCGGTGCCGAGCCGGAGACGAACAGCCGCATCCCCGCCGCCAGATCGCGGGTAAAGCGCGGGTCGTCCAACAGGCGGGTGTAGAAGGTCGGCACCCCCATCATCGCGGTCGCCTGCGGCAGCAGGCGCAGCACGGCCTCGAGATCGAAGCCGGGCAGGAAGATCATCCGCCCGCCGGTCAGCAGGGAAATGTTCGACGCGACGAACAGCCCGTGGGTGTGAAAGATCGGCAGCGCATGCAGCAGCACATCACCGGGGCCGAACCGCCACAGATCGGCCAGCACCCGCGCATTGGACAAGAGGTTGCCCTGCGTCAGCATCGCCCCCTTTGACCGTCCCGTGGTGCCCGATGTGTAAAGGATGGCCGCCAGATCCCCCTCGCCGCGCGGCTCGGGGTCGATCTCGGCCGGTAGCCCCGCCATGGCATCGGCAAAGCTGCCCTGTCCCGCCGCACCCAGTGTCAGCAGCGATGCGGCCTGCGCCGCCGCCACCGGGGCCAGTTCTGCCGCGCGCGCAGGATCGCACAGGAACAGCCGGGGCGTGGCATTGCCAAGGAAATACCCTACCTCGGCCGCCGTATAGGCGGTGTTCAGCGGCAGGAACACCGCCCCCAGCGCCACAGTCGCCCCATAGACCGCCAGCGCCAGCGGCGATTTGGCCACCTGCACCGCAACCCTGTCGCCGGGCCGGACGCCCGCCCCGTGCAAGGCATGCGCCGCCTGCGCCACCATGGCATGAAACGAGGCGCCGCTGACGGTGCTGCCATCGGCCAGGATCAGCAGGTCCGATTGTCGGCCCTTCAGCGGCGCGATCAGCGCATCATGCAGCATGTTCGCCATGGCATCCCCCGGTGGCCTGCTAGGAGTCTGGCATTTTCCTGGCCCGGTCCTCAAGACCTGGCAGACAACAGGAAACAATCTGTCGCCGATCCTCGGGCGAAAGCCCCGCTTTGCCCCAGCGCCCGCCACAAAGCTGCCCGGCTTCGCAGGAAATCTGTCAGGACCGATGGGGCCAGAGGAGAACCGCCATGGCAAAGGCACTGAACATCCTGCGGAAGATGGGATTGTTCCGCGACAGCGCAGACGAAGGCCAGTCCGTCTTTGACCTGCGCCTGCAACAGATGGGCGGTGTGCGCCGCGTCTCGGTTGCGCGCGCCGTGCTGTTCAGAACCGGATTGTCACATTAGGCAGCCGCAGCGCGGCCATCAGGTCGCGCAATTCCTGCCGGGCCGCGATGTTCGACAGGTTCAGTTGGTCGACGCCGGTGTCCTTCAGGTCCAGAAGCGTCAGCCCGCGCGGAAACAACTCGCGGAAGATCACCCGTTCAGAAAAACCGGGTGCCACGCGAAAGCCGATGCGGCGCGACAGGTCTTCCAGCGCGGCCCCGACCTTCTTCTTGTTGTGCATCTGTTGCGCCCCCAGCCGGTTGCGCAGCACGATCCAGTCGATCGGTTTCAGCCCCGCCTGCGCCCGCAGTTGCCGCGCGCCCCAGACCATTTCGGAATAGATCGACGGACCCTTCACCTTGCCCGTCTCGGCGTCGATCCGGGCCAGAAGGTCGAAATCGACGAAGCTGTCGTTCATCGGCGTGATCAGCGTATCGGCCAGCGAATGCGCCACCTGGGACAGGCGGGTATGGCTGCCGGGGCAGTCGATCACGATGAAATCCTTGACCGGATCCATATTGGCCACCGCCGCCGTCAGCCGCTGGTCAAAGGCATTCTCGCCGGGGGCCAGCGTCGCCTCGTCGGCCTCGGGCAGGTCGCGGTAATCGGGGCTGGGCAGTTGCACCCCGGATTTCGCCATCCAGGCGCGGCGGTTTTCCACATAGCGGCCAAAGGTCTTTTGCCGCAGGTCCAGATCCAGCGCCCCGACCCGGTGCCCCATCCGCGCCAGCGCGGTGCCGACATGCATGCAGGTGGTGGACTTGCCCGAGCCCCCCTTCTCGTTGCCGACAACGATGATATGCGCCATGCCTGCTGCCCCTTGCCGTCTTCCGCCCGTCCCGGCGGTTCAGATGCTATAGTGCCTAAGGCGCGGGGGCGGCAAGCCCGGCGCTCCTCGTCGCATTGCATGCGCTCGTCGCCGGAGCCTGGCGAGAAGCCACCGCAAAGACAAAGGGCGCACCCTGCGGCGCGCCCTTTGCGTTGTGATGCTGACAGGCTCAGAAGCCCAGACCGGCATATTTGTTCTTGAACTTCGACACGCGGCCGCCGGTGTCCATCAGCTTGGCGGTCTGGCCGGTCCAGGCCGGATGCGACAGCGGGTCGATGTCCAGCGACAGCGTCTCGCCTTCCTTGCCCCAGGTCGATTTGGTCCGGTAGGTGGAGCCGTCGGTCATCTTCACTTCGATGAAGTGATAGTCGGGGTGAATGCCCTCTTTCATCGTTCCGGCCCTCCTTATTCGGCTTTGGCTTTGTAGGTGCTGTCTTCGGCGATCCGGGCGGATTTGCCGCGACGGTCGCGCAGGTAATACAGCTTGGCGCGACGCACCTTGCCACGGCGGACCACCTCGATCGAATCGATGTTGGTCGAATACAGCGGGAACACCCGTTCCACGCCTTCGCCGAAGGAAATCTTGCGCACGGTGAACGAGGCCGAGATGGTCGCGCCGCCCTTGCGGCCGATCACGACGCCTTCATAATTCTGCACGCGCGAGCGGGTGCCTTCTGTCACCTTGTAGCCGACGCGAATGGTATCGCCGGCCTTGAAATCCGGGATGGTCTTGCCGAGGGCGGCGATCTGCTCCGCCTCGATTTGCGCGATGAGGTTCATGCGCTTTCTCCAGTTGCCTGCGGTAGGGCCGCAGAGGTGATGCCGCGCCAGAGCTTCCGGTCTTCTTCCGGGTCCCCGTCCGATGGACGAGCCCGCCGCAGATGGCGCCTGCTTTTCATATGGCCGCCCCTGTGCGATGGCCCCGCCGAAGAAGGCGGGCAGGCATAGGGAATCGGGTCCGGCGGGCATTTCGGCCCCGGACCGGGGGGCGTATAGGGCGGCCCGCCCGCCGGGTCAAGCGCGGCGTGATCCGGCTGCGCCGGATGCCCCTGGCGGGGATATTTCCGTTCTGAAAGAGGAGATGCTTCTTTCGGAACGGCAATGTCCGGGAGGGGCCGCCGGAACGGCTGGCGTGGCAGCACCCCTAGCGGCCTTTTCGCGCCTGATGCGCCGACCACAGGTCCGGCCTGCGTTCCGCCGTCAGCGCCTCGGCCTGCGCGCGCCGCCACTTTGCCACCTCGGCATGATTTCCGCCCGTCAGCACGGCCGGAATCTCGCGCCCTTCCCAAAGCTGCGGCCGGGTGAACTGCGGATGTTCCAGAAGGCCGTCGGAGAAGCTTTCCTCGACCGCCGAAGCCGCATTGCCCAGCACACCGGGCAACAGCCGCACCACGGCATCCAGCAGCGCCTGTGCCGCAATCTCTCCGCCGGTCAGGACGAAATCGCCAAGGCTGACCTCCTCGATCCCGCGTGCATCCAGCACCCGCTGATCCACCCCCTCGAACCGGCCGCAAAGCAGGGTCACGCCGTCGCATCCCGCAAAACGACGGGCCATCGCCTGATCGAAGGGCCGCCCGCGCGGCGACAGATAGATGACCGGCCAGCGGCTGCGATCCTCGGGTGCGCCCTCCATCGCGGCGGTCAGGGCACGGTCCACCACATCGGCGCGCAGCACCATTCCGGCACCGCCCCCTGCCGGGGTATCATCGACATTGCGATGCCTGCCGATCCCATGGTCGCGCAGGCCGATGGGCATCAGCCGCCACAGCCCGGTCTCCAGCGCCTTGCCGGTCAGGGACAGGCCCAGTGTGCCGGGAAACGCCTCGGGGAACAGCGTGATCACCCGCGCCTCGAACGCGCCGCGCAGATGCGGGCGTTCTGCCATCAGATCGCGCGGGGTCAGGCTGGCGCGGATCGAAACACGGCCATGACTGCGCGCTTTCGGCGGGTCGGAGAGATCGTCGGGATCGGTCATGCAGCCGGATTAGCCGACGATGCGGTTGCGCGGCAAGGGGCGGGTTGGCCCGGCCGCCGATCCTCAGGTCGGCAGCGCCTGCCCGATCCGGGCCCGTGCCCTGGCCTTCGCTTTCGCCGGCCTGTACCCCAGTGCGGCCATCAGGGCGGCATGGTCGGTGGCTATCTGCCCCGGCAGATCCGCCTTGCCCAAAGCCTCCAGCGCGGCGCGCTCGGGGAACTGGCCATGCCGATCCGGCATCAGGCGGGCCAGAACCGCCGCGCGCGGCAGCAGCAGGCGCAGCAGGTCAGGATCGCTTGCCACGGCACGGAAGGCAACGCGCAGCCCGGCCGGGGTGATGTTGGCGGCAAAATGTTCGGGTTCGGTGGCCCAGATCACCAGTGCCTCACGCAATGCGCGATGGCGGTCGGGGGCAAGCTCCAGCGCCTCGGCAATCGCGGTCAGCCGCTGCCAGGCATCGGCCTCGTCCAGCACGTCCTCAAGCGCGGGGCCGATGATGGCCAGCGGCGTGTCATCCGCCATATCCAACAGCGGGCGCACCTCGTCCCCAACCGGGGCAAGCACGGGAAGAAGTTCGGCCGGAAGGGCCACTTCGGCCGCGGCCGGGGGGTAAAGCACCTCGTCCAGCGTGACGCCGCGGGCAGCGGCCCGTTCGGCATTCCAGACCAGCCGGGACAGCGGCAGCGCCAGGAAGGACAGGCCCAGCGGCAGGAAGGGGTGGAACATCGGCAGATGGCCCGCAACGCCGCCGATGCCGCGCCCGATACCGAACAGCACGGCGACCAGCAGCACCTGTGTCAGAATGATGGTGCCGACCCCGGCAAGGATTTGCAGCGACAGCCAGTCGCGGTTGCGCTGCGGCCATTGATGCGGCCGCAGCAGCATCAGCCAGAATACGAAGATCGACACGAAGGGCGGCAGCATGGCCCAGCCAAAGCCCGCCATCCCGGCCAGCAGCGGCCCGAAATACAACAAAGCCGTGGCACCCTGAAGCAGCCTCGCCCTGATCGCCATAGTCCTGATCTCCGCCCGGTTTTCTGGGGCGTTTGCACAGTTGCGACAGCGCAGGTGAACGGTCAGTCCAGTCCTTCGGGCATGTCGACAACCACACAACCGCCTGCAACATCAACTGTCGGGACCGTCGCAAGTGTAAATGGCAGAAGAATGGCAGAACTGCGGCCTTCAAGGCGAATTTCGATGATGTCACCCGCCCCATGGTTGTGGACGGCGGTGATCCGGCCGATCCCGATCCCGCCGGTGTCGCGCACCGCAAGGCCGATCAGGTCGGAATGATAGAATTCGTCATCCGGCAAGGCCGGAAGGCGGGACCGGTCGGCATAAAGCTCGGTCCCGCGCAGGGCGTCGGCTTCCTCTTTGGTCGCCACGCCGGACAGGCGCGCGCCCAAGCCGCCCGCCACGGGACGGGTCAACTTCACATTGAAGCTGCGGCTGCCGTCCTGGGTATAAAGCGGGCCATAAGCGGCGATATCGCTGGCCTCGGCGCAAAAGCTTTTCAGCCGCACCTCGCCCTGAACCCCGAAGGACCCGGCGATGGCCCCGACGCAGATTCGATCTTCACTCATGGCGCTGCCCCGCTGCAAAAGCCACGCCGGTCCCAGGCCCCGCCGGCATCAAGGCAGGCCTCCGCCTGCCCCGCCTGGCCCATCCGCAGGCCCGCCCAGAAGGCAGCCCCGCAGAGGGCAAACGTGATCGAACGCCGGACGAGGCCCAGGCCAGGGATCATCACTCTTCCGAAGCGGCTTCGGCCGGAGCGGCGGATTTGGCTGCCTTCTTGGCGGCGCGCTCGGCCATGGCCTTGCCGGGAACGGCGGCCTTGGGGTTGCTGCGGGCGGTTTTCGGACGCGCACCGGCAGCTTCCAGGAAGCGGGCCACGCGGTCGGTGGGCTGGGCGCCCTGCGACAGCCAGTGGTTGATGCGCTCCATGTTCATGACGATGCGGTTTTCATCGTCCTTGGCCAGAAGCGGGTTATAGGTGCCCAGCTTTTCCAGGAACCGGCCGTCGCGCGGCATCCGGCTGTCGGTGGCAACGATGGAATAGAAGGGCCGCTTTTTCGAACCGCCGCGGGCAAGACGGATTTTCATAGCCATGGTGTATCTCCTTTGGATGGCTGGTTTGGCGGGCGAACCCCGCCCTATTTCTGGAAGCTTTCGTGATGTCTGATGACTTCCGAAATGATGAAATTCAGGAACTTCCGGGCAAATTCCGGGTCGAGGTCGGCTTCTTCGGCCAGACGCTGCAACCGTTCGATCTGCCGGGCTTCGCGCGCCGGGTCCGACGGCGGAAGGGCGTGTTCGGCCTTGAGTTTCCCCACGGCCTGCGTGTGCTTGAACCGCTCGGCCAGCGTGAAGACAAGGATCGCGTCCAGCCGGTCGATCGAGGCGCGGTGATCTTTCAGAAGCTGGGCGGCCATGGCGGCGGTGTCGGTCATCGGGCATTCTCCGACTGGGGCTGATGGCGATAGACAAGGCAGTCATGGCCGATTGCGGCTTCGGCCTGCGGGTCGCGGATGGCACCCAGCCGGGTGGCCACGGCCAAGGACCGGGCATTTTCCGGGTCGATATAAGAGACAAGCGTGTCAAATCCCATGGCATCGAACAGATGCCGCCGCGCCGCGCGGGCGGCTTCGGTCGCAATGCCCTGCCCTTCGGCCCCTGCGGCGACGGCCCAGCCGATCTCAACTTCCGGGTCGCCATATTCGTGGTTCAGCACCACAGCGCCGACGGCAGCGCCCGCGCGATCCTCGACGGTCCAGGAGCCATAGCCACGCAGGGGCCAGCAGGCCGCGATCTGGCAGAAATCCAGCCAGGCCTGCTCACGCATCTCTGCCTGGGCCTGGGCCGGATCGGTGTCGATCAGAAAGCGCGCATAGATCGGAAAATCGCCGATGCGTGGGGCGCGCAGGCAGAACCGGTCGGTGGCGATCACCGGCACAAGAGCGGCAAAGCGATCGGCCAGCAGTGCGGCCGACCCGGAAGGAGAGGCTTCCCAAGGCCGCATCATTGCCGCACCTCGGGGGCCGGATGACGCCAGACGGTGATCGCCGCGCCGTGGAACATAGCTTCGCATTCCGGCACGGCCCCCAGCCGCCGCGCCAGCGCTGTCGACCGATGATTGGCCGGGTCGATATAGCTGATCGGCGGCTGGCGGGTGATCCGGGCATGGTAATCCGCACGGGCAGCCAGAGCGGCCTCTGTGGCATAGCCCTTGCCCTCGAACCCGTCGAACAGATGCCAGGCCAGCTCGGGTTCGTCCCAACCGTCATGACGGATCACGCCGACCCGGCCGACGAAATCGCCTGCACGGGTCTCGACCGAGTAGAACCCATAACCGCGCAGAGCCCAATGGCCGATGTTGGCCAGCAGCCCGCGCCAGATCCAGCGCCGGTCTGCCTGCCCGCCGACAAAGGCCGACCGGGGGCTGTCGTTGAAGGCCAGCATCGCGGGGAAATCCGACTCGCGCGGTTGGCGAAGGATCAGGCGGGCGGTTTCCAGCACCGGAACCGGCAGCGGCAGGGCGTAGCTCATGCCAGCCCCCGCAGATCATGCCGGATCACCACATCGGTCGGGTCCGATCCGGGAACCGGAACGATGGTGCCGCCCAGCCGCAAGCCCAGCGCGATGGAGCGCGCATTGCCGGGGTCGATGTAATTGTCGACATGATCCCAGCCGAAAGCCCCGCGCGCCCAGACCATCACCGCCCGCGCCGCCTCGGCCGCGATGCCACGGCCTTCCGCGGCAGCGATGACGAACCAGCCGAGTTCGGGTTCCGGGTAGCCCTCGGGCTGATAGATGCCTACCTCGCCCAGATAGGCACCCGTCGCACGATCATCCACCGAGAAGGGGCCGAACCCCAGCAGCGGCCATTGCCCGACTTCCGATGCAAAGATGCGCCAGACCTGTTCGGGACTGAACGGCCCGCCTTCCCAGACCGACCGTTCATCGGCGTAGAAGGCCTGACGATGCGCGAAATCCGCATAGACCGGCATCCGCAGGCGCAGCCGTTCGGTCAGGATTTCGGGCGCCGCAGGGAAGGCGATCATGTCGGGGCGGGCGATCATGCGGCCCCCCGGTGATAGCGCCAGGCCAGGTTCGGTTCGTCACCATAGGGATGCCGGGCATCCGGGTCCACCACGCCGCCCAGCCGTTCGCACAGGCGGTGCGAGCGGTGGTTTTCCGGGTCGGTATGGCTGACGGCGGTGGCACGGCCGCTGGTGGCAAAGAACCAGTCGCGCGCGGCGGCGGCGGCCTCATAGGCCAGCCCCTGCCCTTCGTCGGCGGCGTTCCACAGGCTCCAGCCCAGTTCGGGTTCCGGGTGGGTGTCGGGGAAGAACGGCCCGATGCCGCCGATGCCATCGTCCGATCCGTGGCGGGTGACGGTGAACAGGCTGAAGCCATGTTTCGCCCATTGGTCATGCAGGCCCTGCGTCTCGGCCAGAAACTGCTCCATCGTCCAGGGCCCGCCCATCAGATGCGACCGGGGCGAGGACCAGAAGGCAAAGCCGGGCGCGATATCGGCCGCAGACGGGCGGCGCAGGCGCAGGCGCGCGGTCTCAAGAACCACGCAGCCATTGTCATCCTGTGCCAGACGGTAGGTCATTTCTTCTTCATCATCCCCGACAGACCGGCAGGCAGCGTCAGGCCGCGCGGCAGTCCGGGCATCCCGCCCATGCCACCCATGCCGCCAAGGCCCTGCTGCATGCCCTTGGCCGCCTCGGCCAGTTGCTCGGGCGACATCTTCGACGGGTCTGGCATGCCGCCCTTGCCCATCATCTGACGGATCATCTGCTTCATGCCGCCGCCCTTGCCGAACTTCTTCATCATGTCGGCCATCTGTTTATGCTGCTTCAGCAGCTTGTTCAGATCCGAAACCTCCAGCCCGGCCCCGGCCGCAATGCGCTTTTTCCGGCTGGCGGCCAACAGATCGGGATTGGCGCGTTCCTTCTTGGTCATCGAGTTGATCAGCGCGATCTGGCGGCGCAGCATCTGGTCGCTGAACCCGGCCTCTTCGGCCTTTTTCGCCATGCCGCCCATGCCGGGCAACATGCCCATCAGGCCCTGCATCCCGCCCATCTTCAGCATCTGTTCCAGCTGCATCCGCAGGTCGTTCATGTTGAACAGACCTTTCGAGAACCGCTTGGCCATCCGTTCGGCCTGTTCGGCCTCAAACGTTTCCTGCGCCTTTTCGACCAGGGCCACGATATCGCCCATGCCCAGGATACGGCCTGCCACGCGCTCGGCGTCAAAGACCTCGATCGCATCCATTTTCTCGCCAAGGCCGACGAAACGGATCGGCTTGCCGGTCACATGCCGCATCGACAGCGCCGCGCCGCCGCGCCCGTCGCCGTCCATCCGGGTCAGCACGACGCCGGAGATGCCGACCTTGCCGTCGAATTCGCTGGCGACGTTCACCGCGTCCTGCCCGGTCAACCCGTCGACGACCAGCAGGGTTTCGCGCGGGGCGGCGATGTCGCGCACCGCCTGAACCTCGTCCATCAGAACTTCGTCGATGTGCAGACGCCCGGCGGTATCCAGGAAGACCACGTCATAGCCGCCAAGGCTGGCTTGGGTCTTCGCCCGTTTCGCAATCTGGACGGCGCTCTCGCCCTTGACGATGGGCAGGCTGTCCACCCCGATCTGGGTGCCGAGGATGGCCAGCTGCTCCATCGCCGCCGGGCGGTTGGTGTCCAGCGAAGCAAGAAGCACCTTCTTGCCGTTCTTGTCCTTCAGCCGCTTGGCCAGCTTGGCCGTGGTCGTGGTTTTGCCCGACCCTTGCAGACCGACCATCAGGATGGTGGCGGGCGGGTTGTCGATCTTCAGCGCCTCGGCCGGCCCGTCGCCGGCCAGAACGCGGATCAACTCGTCATGAACGATCTTGACGACCATCTGGCCGGGGGTGATCGACTTCGTCACCGCCGCGCCGGTGGCCTTGTCCTGCACCCGCTTGATGAAATCCCGCGCGACGGGCAGGGAAACGTCAGCCTCCAGCAGCGCCACGCGAACCTCGCGCAGCGCGGTGATCACATCGGCTTCCGACAGCGCGCCGGCCTTGGTCAGACGGTCGAAGACGCCGCCAAGGCGTTCTGACAGGCTTTCGAACATCGCGTCACCTCATCTTGCGTTTGCCCCGATATGGGGCCACGAACCGCATGTGCAAAGCCGGATGGCACCCGTGGGCGCAACGCGCTGACGGATGGCGATCCCGGACAATGCCCAAGGGACCGGAAGCATGGGCCTCCGGGGAATTGGCCGGGCGATACGCCGGGTGGGGGCCGGAGTCAAGGGCGGCGTCAGATGCGCCCGCCGCCCAAGGGGCGCGCGGACCGTTCAGGGGGTGCCTCACTGCCCCTTGCCTTTCCGCGCCCCGCCCGCTCTGATGTGCATCCGCGCACAGGAGGCCATATGCAGAACTGGGACGAGTTGCGCACCGCCTATCAGGTGGCGCGTCTGGGCACCGTGTCCGGCGCAGCCGAGGTGCTGGGGGTGCATCATGCCACGGTGATCCGCCATATCGACGCGCTGGAGGGGCGGCTGGGCGTCAAGCTGTTTCAGCGCCACGCCCGCGGCTATACCCCGACCGAAGCCGGGCGCGATCTACTGGCGGTGGCGCAGGCGGCCGACGAACAATTCGTGCAGTTGTCGAACCGGATGAAGGGCCATGGCGAGACGGTGCAGGGCGAGCTGATCGTAACCTCGATCGGCGGGGTCGCGGATCTGCTGGTGCCGGTGCTGGCGTCGTTCCAGGCGCTGCACCCGCAACTGGTGGTGCGCTATCTGACCGACATGCGCCTGTTCCGGCTGGATTACGGCGAGGCGCATGTGGCGATCCGCGCCGGGGCGGCGCCGGAAGAGCCGGACAACGTCGTGCAACCGCTGGTCAGGATCAGGACCGGGCTTTACGCCGCCCGCAGCTATGCCGACGCCCATGGCCTGCCCGCGACCGAGACCGATCTGGCGCAGCACCGCTTTGTCGGGGCCGACAGCGACGCCACCCGCGCGCCCTTTTTCCGCTGGCTGCGCGCAAGGGTGCCCGAAACCGCGACCACCTTCCGCAGCGGAGAGCCGCAGGCGATGGAGACGGCCATCCGGCAGGGGGCCGGGATCGGCTTCCTGTCGGCCTTCCGCGCCCATGGCGACGACACGCTTGTCGAAGTGATGCCCCCGCGTGAGGAATGGGACTCGCCGCTGTGGCTGGTGACGCATGTCGATTTGCACCGCACCCGCAAGGTGCAGGCGTTCCTGACGCATCTGAAAGAGGCGGCAAAGGGCTGGCGGCTGTGCAGCTAGCTTTGTGTCGGCAGTCTGGCGAAGGCCCACGCCTTCGCCACGGCGCAGCATTTGCCAGAACGACCGCCGGGCCCATCAGGCCCGGCCAGCGCCCGCCCACCCCTCGGCGGGCGCTTCACGCCCGCCCGGCCGGGCGCTGGCCTCACCCGGTCTCGCGCGGCTGCTGTCTTGGGTGGCCCCCGGTCACGCGGGCGGGGCGAGGCGATGCCTCGCCTGTTTCCGCCCGAACAGGTGCAGAACAATGACGCGATCGGCACAGGGCCATGCCGCCATGCTGGCGTTTTCCGCCCTTGTGGCGGGGTCGTTCAGCCTTGGCGCGCTGGCCGCGCCGCATGTGGACCCGGCCGTCCTGTCGGCGCTGCGCTTTGCCGTGGCCACCGGCATTCTGGGCGGCGTCGTCCTTGCCACCGGCGGGCGGCTGACGGCCCGCGCGCCCTGGCGATGGGCCGTGCTGGGGGGTCTGATGGCCGCCTATTTCGTGCTGATGTTCGAAGGACTGAAGACGGCCGATGCGGTATCGACCGCCGCCGTCTTCACCCTGACCCCGGTGATGGCGGCGGGGTTCGGCTGGCTGTTCCTGCGCCAGCGCACCACGGCGCGGATGGCGCTGGCCCTGGCCTTGGGGGCCGCAGGTGCGCTGTGGGTGATCTTCCGCGCCGATCTGGGTGCCCTGATGCGGCTGGAGATCGGTCGCGGCGAGGAGATCTATTTCTGGGGCTGCGCCGCCCATGCCGCCTATGCAGCCCTGGTGCGGAAGCTGAACCGGGGCGAAAGCGCGGTGGTGTCCACCTTCCTGACCATGGCCGGGGGCACGGTGGTGCTGATGCTGTGGTCGGCCCCCGCCCTGCGGGCGACCGACTGGGCCGCGCTGCCCGGCATCGTCTGGGTGACACTGGCCTATGTCTCCATCGCCGCGACGGCGACGACAACCTTTCTGGTGCAGTTCGCCTCGCTCCGGCTGCCGGCGGCCAAGGTCATGGCCTATACCTATCTGGTGCCCAGCTGGGTGATCCTGTGGGAAGTGGCGATGCATGGCACCCTGCCCCCGGCGATGGTGGCGATGGGGGTGGTGCTGACGGTGGCGGCGCTGGTGCTGCTGTTGAAGGATTAGCCCCGTGCCCGAACCGATGCGGCTGGTGGTGATGGGGGTGTCCGGCTGCGGCAAGACCACGGTCGGCGCACTGCTGGCGGCGCGGCTGGGGGCGGCCTTCGTCGATGCCGACGCCCTGCATCCTGCCGGAAACGTGGCGAAGATGGCCGCGGGCCAGCCGCTGACCGATGCCGATCGCTGGCCCTGGCTGGATCTGGCGGCGGCGGCCCTGCGCGACCGGGCACCCGTGGTCATGGCCTGTTCGGCGCTGCGCCGGGCCTACCGTGACCGGCTGCGCGCGGCGGGCGGGGTGTGCTTCCTGCATCTGGCCGCGCCGCAACCGGTGATCGCGGCCCGCATGGCCACCCGCCATGGGCATTTCATGCCGCCTTCCCTGCTGGCCAGCCAATATGCCACGCTGGAGCCGCCGGGGCCGGAGGAGGCGCTGGAACTGGACGCCCGCCTTTCGCCAAAGGCTCTGGTCGATGCGGCACTGGCGGCACTGGCGGGGCTGCGGTGACTGTCAGCCGAAGCCCCCTGCACCTTTTCTGCACCTTTCCGGCCCGCCCTCTGCACGGCCCTTCCGCATGCTGCCCGCATGACACCCTGCTTCCCCGCCGTGCCCCGCCCCGCTAACCTTGACCCCGCCAATCTGGCCCCCGCCTCTCCGGAGCGCCCCCGATGAAGATCCTGATCGTCGATGACGACCCCCGCCTGCGCGATCTTCTGCGCATCGCGCTGGAACGGGCGGCGTTCAGCACCGTCACCGGGGCCGACGGGCAGGCCGCCCTGATGCTGGCCGCGCGCGAACAGCCCGATCTGATCATCCTCGACATCGGCCTGCCGGAAATCGACGGGTTCGAGGCCTGCCGCCGCATCCGCGCCCGGTCGCAGGTGCCGATCCTGTTCCTGACCGCCCGCGATGACGAGATCGACCGCATCCTTGGCCTTGAACTGGGGGCCGACGATTATGTGACCAAGCCGTTTTCGCCGCGCGAAGTGGTGGCGCGGGTCAAGGCGATCCTGAAACGCGCCTCGGGCGGATCGGCCCCCGTGCAGCACGGCCGGGGCCTGCTGACGCTGGATCTGGTGGCACGACAATGCCGTGTGGCCGGATCCGAAGTTGCTTTGACCGCCACCGAATTCGCCATCCTGTCGCGGCTTCTGGCCGATCCCGCCCGGCTGATCCCGCGCCATGCGATGATCACGGCACTGTGGGGGGCGTCGTCGCAAGTGTCGGACCGCACGCTGGACAGCCACCTGCGCAACCTGCGGCGCAAGCTGGCCGGGGCCGGGCTGCCCGATGCCATCGACTCGCGCCATGGCCAGGGGCTGCGGCTGGGGGCCTGCACCGGGGCCGTGGCATGAGCCGACGCTGGCGCCCACCTCTGGCGCTGGTGCTGGGCGGCGGCCTTGCGGGCACGCTGGCGCTGTCCTTTGCCGGGCTGGTCGCGCTGCGCTATCTGGGTCCGGCGATCGGATTTCGCCACTCGGCCATCCTGCTTGCGCTGGGAATCACGGCGGCGACGGCGGGCTTGGGCTGGCTGCTGGTGCGGCTGCTGCTGCGGCCGATCCGCGCGCTTGAACATTATGCACTGGCGCAGGAACAGGCCGAAGCGCCCGCGCCGCCCGGCCATTTCGGCACGCAGGAACTGCACGCCACCGCCAGCCGCGTCATCGCCATGGCGGAAACCCTGCGCGACCGCGAGGCGACGATCCGCGCCTTCACCGACCATGTGACGCATGAGCTGAAAACCCCGGTGGCGGCGATCCGGGCAGCGGTGGAACTGCTGGAGGAAAGCGGCCTTGGCCCCGAAGACCGCCGCCTGCTGGCGCAGATCGACGGCGCAAGGGCGCAGATGGAAACACAACTGGCCGCCCTGCGCGACACCGCTCGCGCCCGTGAAAGCCGCTATCTGGGGCAGGCCACGCTGTCCGGGGTGATGCCCGATCTGGCCAGCCGCCATCCGGGGCTGACGCTTCGGATGACCGGAGAAGACCACCCCCTGCCGCTGGCCCCCGAAGGGCTGGCGCTGGTGCTGGGGCATCTGATGCGCAATGCCGCCGAAGCCGGAGCAACCAGGGTCGACCTTGCGGCCGGGGCCGAAGGATTGCGCATCAGCGACAACGGGCGCGGCCTGTCGCCCGGCAATGCCGAACGGGTCTTCGACCCCTTCTTCACCACCCGGCGCGACAGCGGCGGCACCGGCATGGGGCTGACGCTGGTGCGCAACCTGTTGCAGGCCCATCGCGCCACCATCGCGCTGAACCCGGAACCCACAGGCGCGGCCTTCCTGATCCGCTTTGCAGCGATGGACGGATGACGCCGGACCTAGCCCAGCGTCGCATCCGCCTTCGGGCGCGGGTCGCCAGGCAGGGTGCCGGTGGCCAGATAGATGGCCTGTTCGGCAATCCCGGTGGCATGATCCCCCGCACGCTCGATGTTCTTGGCGATGAAATGCAGATGCATCGAGGGCGTGATATTGGCCTGGTTTTCCAGCATATGCGTCAGGAGCGACCGGAAGAGGGTGTTGTACATCTGGTCGATGTCGACATCGCGCGCCCGCACTTCGGCCGCCAGGGCGGCATCCTTGCGGGTCAGGGCGCGCATCGCCTCGTCCAACATCATCGCCACCATGCGCGCCATGCGGCGGATGGTGCCGGTGGCGCCTTCGACCTGCCGGACCTGCGCCAGCGGCAGGGTGCGCTTGGCCACGTTCTTGGCCAGATCGCCCACCCGCTCCAGACTGGCCGAAGCGCGCATCACGGCCAGCACCAGCCGCAGGTCGCGCGCCGTCGGGCCGCGCCGGGCGATGATCCCGGCCGCATCCAGATTGATCTGTTCATCCAGCGAGTCGATGGCGGCATCGGCGGCAATCACCGCCTCGGCCGCAGCCGTATCCAGCTTTTCCAGCGCGGCGGCGCTGTCGGTCAGCGCGCGTTCGACAAGGCCGCTCATCAGCACCAGCTGGGCCAGCAGGGCCTCCATCTCGCGGTCGAAGGTCGGGGCGATGTGGGGGGTGTCGGTGGTCATGATCCGCTCCTTACCCGATGCGCCCGGTGATGTAGCTTTCGGTCCGCGGGTCCTGCGGATTGGTGAAGATCTGCGTCGTCTCGCCGTATTCGACCAGATTGCCCAGATGGAAGAAGGCAGTTCGCTGGCTGACCCGCGCCGCCTGCTGCATCGAATGGGTGACGATGACGATCGACACATGTTCGCGCAGCTCATCAATCAGCGCCTCGACCTGCGCCGTTGCGATCGGGTCCAGCGCCGAACAGGGTTCGTCCATCAGCAGCACTTCGGGGCTGGTCGCCACGGCCCGCGCGATGCACAGCCGCTGCTGCTGTCCGCCCGACAGGCCGGTCCCCGGCGCATCCAGCCGGTCCTTGACCTCGTTCCACAACGCGGCGCGGGTCAGCGACCGTTCGACCACCTCGTCCAGCTCGGCCCTGGACCGGGTCAACCCGTGGATACGCGGGCCATAAGCGACATTGTCATAAATCGACTTCGGAAACGGGTTCGGCTTCTGGAACACCATGCCAACCTTGGCGCGCAGCTGCACCGGATCGACCCGCTTGTCATAGATATCCTCGCCGTCCAGCAGGATCCGGCCGGTCACGCGGGCCGAGGCCACGGTGTCGTTCATTCGGTTCAGGCAGCGCAGGAAGGTGGATTTGCCGCAGCCCGACGGTCCGATGAAGGCCGTGGTGGTGCGGTCCAGGATGTCGACATTCACATCCTTCAGCGCGTGGTTGGTGCCGTAATGCACCTGCACGCCGGTTGCCGCGATGCGGGGCTTCAGGACGGCGGCGTCAAGGGCGTGTCGGGCGACGGGGGTTTGCATGGCGTTCATGTCCAGGGGGCCTTTGGCTGACAAGCTGGCTTACCAGCGGCGTTCGAAACGACGGCGCAGCAGGATCGCCGCGACGTTCATGATCACAAGGAAGACCAGCAGCACGATGATCGCGCCGTTCGACCGCTCGATGAAGGCGGGGTCGGCGCGGCTGGCCCAGGAATAGACCTGCACCGGCAGCGCGGTGGCCGGGTCAAGGAACCCCTCCGGCGGGGGGGCGGGATAGTTGTCGACAAAGGCCACCATCCCGATCAGCAAGAGCGGCGCGGTTTCACCCAGCGCCGAAGCCAGGCCCAGGATGGTGCCGGTCAGGATGCCCGGCATCGCCAGCGGCAGCACATGGTGGAACACGGTCTGCATCTTCGACGCGCCGATCCCCAGCGCCGCATCGCGGATCGACGGCGGCACGGCGCGGATCGCGGCACGGGTGGCGATGATGATCGTCGGCAGCGTCATCAGGCTGATCACCAGCGCGCCGACCAGCGACGAAGACTGCGGCAACCCGGCAAAGTTGATGAAGATCGCCAGGCCAAGGATACCGAAGACGATCGACGGCACGGCGGCAAGGTTCGAGATGTTGACCTCGATCGCATCGGTCCAGCGGTTCTTCGGTGCGAATTCCTCAAGCCAGATGCTGGCGGCCACGCCGACCGGCACGCACATCACCAGGACCAGCACCATCATATAGGCCGACCCCAGCAGCGCCACGCCCAGACCGGCGGCTTCGGGCCGCTGGTCCGACGCATCGGGATTGGTGAAGAACCCCCAGTTCCAGCCGGTCGTCAGCATGCCCGCCTGCCGCAGCTGTTCGGCAAGCCGCAACTGGCCGGGGGTGATGTTGCTGTCCAGTTCGGCGCTGTCCAGCGTCACCCGCCCCTTCAGATAGCCGTCGATCCGGCCCGCAGCCAGAATTTCGGCATTGATCGTGGTGCCGATCATCGCCGGATCGGCCAGAACCTCGGCCCGCAACTGTCCGGCGGCATCCTTGGAAATCAGCTCGCCGATCTGTTTCTCGCTGACACCTTCTTCCGCGATGCCGCGGCGGTCCAGTTCGGCCACCAGCGCGGCGCTCAGCACCTTGGCGTAACCGATGGTCGTCACTTTCGACATCTCGTCGCGCAGCCGGTTCCCCTTGGGGTCCAGCACCTCGGCCGACAACTCCATCGGGAAGGTCAGCCGCGCTTGGGCAAAGGCGGACACGCCGTCGCGCAGGATGGTGAACAGCATGATGGCCAGCGTCGCCAGCGCGATCAGGATCGCCACCACGCCATAAAGCCGGAACCGTGCTTCGGCAGCGTTGCGGCGTTTCATCCGGGCCGAGGGCGTCAGAAGCGACTGGCCGGACCCGGCAAAAGCGCCGGTCTGGGCGGAAAGATCGGTCATTCGTATTGTTCCCGGTATTTGCGCACGATCCACAGCGCAAAGATGTTCAGCGCCAGCGTGATGACGAACAGCGTCATCCCCAGCGCAAAGGCGACCAGTGTTTCAGGTGCGGCAAAATCGGTGTCGCCGGTCAGCTGGCCGACGATCTTGACCGTCATCGTGGTCATCGCCTCGAAGGGGTTCAGGCTCAGTTTCGCGGCGGCCCCGGCCCCCATCACCACGATCATCGTCTCGCCGATGGCGCGGCTGGCGGCCATCAGGATGGCCCCCACCACGCCCGGCAGGGCGGCGGGCAGGATCACCTGCCGCACGGTTTCCGACCGGGTGGCCCCAAGGCCCAGGCTGCCGTCGCGCAGCGATTGCGGCACGGCGTTGATGATGTCGTCGGACAGCGACGAGATGAACGGGATGTTCAGGATGCCGATCACGATGCCGGCGGTCATCACCGAAGACCCGGAGTTGCCTAGGCCCAGCGGTTCGGCGAACCAGTCGCGCAGGGCGGGGCCGACGGTGATCAGGGCGAAGATGCCGAAGACGACGGTCGGGATGCCCGCGATCACCTCGATCAGCGGCTTCACCCAGTTGCGCACCGGCTTAGACGCATATTCCGCCAGATAGATCGCCGAGAAGAGACCGACGGGAACCGACACCAGCAGCGAGACAACTGTGATATACAGCGTGCCCCACAACAGCGGTAACATCCCAAGATCCGACCCGCCGCGAAAGTTGGGCGACCAGGTCAGGCTGAAGAAGAAGTCACGGATCGGATATTTGGTAAAGAAGTCGAAGGTTTCCGACACCATCGACCAGACGATGCCCACCGTGGTCAGCACCGCGATCGAAGATGCCGCGATCAGAAGGCCCTGCACCACCTTTTCGACGGCGTTCCGCGCCCGGAAATCCTTGTGCGCGCGGCTGACGCCCCAGAACAGGCCCGCCACCGCCAGAACCAGCACCAGAACCGACCGGCCCGCCACGCCCCAATGCGTCAGGCCGCGATAGTCCTGCGCGGCCTCCAGAACCTCGGGCGAGACCGTCGCGCCCAGCGCAACGCCCACACCGGCCAGAAGCGCGCGCACGTCGGTGGTTTCGGTCCGCAGCGCCATCGCCTCCGCCTCGGCCAGCACGCCGCGCGCAACGGCGGTATCCAGCCCCCCGGCCACGCGGCGCACATCGGCCATGGTCAGCGCGCGGGCGGTGTCATCGGCGACCAAGGCGGCGGGCAGATCGGCGGCGATGCGGGATTCGATCACCATCGGCTGCACCACCAGCCACAGCGCCAGTGCCCCCAGCGTCGGGATCAGCACCGACAGCGCCCCGTACCAGCCATAGTAACCGGGCAGCGAATGCAGCAGACGCGGATTGCCGCCCAGCGGGGCCAGCGCCCGCTGCCGGGCAAGGAAGAAGGCGGCGATTGCCAGAACCGCGATTGCGGCAAGGATCATCAGGACAGACATCGGTAATCCGTGGTTGGCGCGGCGCGACCCGCCGCAAGCCGGAAAGGGCGGGGCCGCCTGCGCAGCCCCGCCCGGTTCAAAGACCGCTTATTCCAGCGGGCCCATCGGGGTTTCGGCAGCCACCGCCGCCTGCGTCGCGGCCAGTTCCGGGTCGGACACCAGACCATAGGCGGCCAGCGGGCCATCCGGGCCGGCCATGTCGTCGCTGACGAAGAACTCGATATATTCCTTCAGGCCGGGGATCACGCCGATATGCGCCTTCTTGACGTAGAAGTAGAGCGGGCGCGACACCGGATATTCGCCGCTGGCGATGCTTTCGGTCGAGGGCACGATGCCGTCGATGGTGGCGACCTTCAGCTTGTCGGTGTTGTTCTGATAGAACGACAGCCCGAACACGCCCACGGCCTTCTTGTCGGCATCCAGACGGGCCAGCGTCTCGGTATAGTCGCCGTCGATATCCACCGACTTGCCGTCCTTGCGCAGTTCAAGGCAGGCCTTCTTGCCGTTGGCGGCCTTTTCCTTGTCATCCGCACCCTCGGCGGCGGCGGTGAACAGATCCAGCGCGCCGCTGGCCTTGCAGCCGGCCTCGATCAGCTTGACGTCGAACACTTCACGGGTGCCGTGCTTGGTGCCGGGGATCAGCGCCAGGATCTCCTGATCGGGCAGCGCGGCATTCACCTCGTTCCACTTGGTCGCAGCGTTGGCGACCAGCGCGCCGTCCTTCACCACATTGGCGGCCAGCGCGGCATAGACATCCGCCGGGGTCAGCGCGAAATCGGCACCCGCCACATCGCTGGCAAAGACGATGCCGTCATAGCCGAAGCGCACTTCCATGATCTCGGTCACGCCGTTCTGGGCGCAAAGGTCGATGTCCGACTGCGCGATCCGGCTGGAGGAATTGGCGATGTCCACGGTGTTTTCGCCCACGCCTTCGCACATCTTCTTGCGCCCGGCCCCCGAACCGCCGCCTTCGACCACGGGCGAGGGGAAATCGAAATTCTCGCCGAAGGCTTCGGCGACGATGGTGGAATAGGGCAGCACGGTCGAAGAGCCGGTGATCTGGATCTGGTCACGGGCGGCAGCCACGCCGGCCGACAGGGCCAGGGTGGCAAAGGCCACGGCGGTGGTGCGGATGAGGGTCATGTTCGTCTCCTGAATATCTCGCGGCCAATCGACTCGGCCCAGGGCGGGAATAGGCGCTGCGCGTGACTGCGGTATTTCAGTTTTGTAACGTCTGGGTGACGATGGCGGTGTCGGCCAGCCAAGTCGGCGATTGACTTCGGGCCGCGCCCCTGGGCGGGCATCCGGCATCCCGTCACGGGCGGGACCGAAAACCCATGCCATGGCGAAGGGCCCCTCCGGCTTTCTCACACGCGAGGAGACAAGGGAAAATCTGCGGACCGACAAGGAAAGCTTGTGGGCCCGTGATTGTCATCGCACTATTACGTGGGCCAGGCGCAAGCAGGCGCTCAATCCGCCAGCTTGATCCAGACCTGAGACGCCATGCTCTCGATCGTGTCGCGGAACTCAATCGGCGCAAGGCGCGAATACTGCATCAGATGATCGAAGTGCTGTAGCCATTTCGGGTCACGGCGCGGATTGCGATCATCCAAGGTCGTGATAAGCCTCCAGGGAAACTGGCTTCACTGGAAGACTGGCGTTGAAGTATCCGCAGGTCTCGATGGGGAGTTGTCGCGTTACCGCGATGCGGGCTGCGATTGTTCCCTCGCAATAGCGCCCCTGGCAGGGGCCCATGCCGCTCCGGCACTCGAGCTTGAGGGCGCTGACGGAGGACAGGAAGGGATTGTCGGCGAGAGTAGCCTCGACCTTTCCGTTGCGGATTTCCTCGCACCTGCAGATCAGGGTCTCTTCGCTGCGCGACAGCTCTGCAAGCGCGACGCGGCGCGGCTCGAACATCCGTTGCATGACCCCCGAGAACCGCACGGCGCTGCGCAGGTTCCGCCGCGCGCGTGCCATCTCTGCCGATCCGGCCTGCCGGCCCAGCGACCCCGCAATCGACAGGCCCGCAATCTGCCCTTCGGCACGAGCCTGTTCGGCCCCGGCAATGCCGGTCGGCTCTCCGGCGACAAAAATGCCCGGAGCAGAGGTCAGGAAGGCGGCATCGTGCCGGACGGTCCAACCGCCTCCGGCCGCGTTCCACGCCATCGCGCAGCCTGCCTGCCGTGCCAGTTCCGACGAGGGCGTGAACCCGTAGCCGAGCGCAAGCACGTCAGCGGTTACGCGCCGGGTCTCGCCGGTGCGGTTCCAGTGCTTGTCCACCTTTGCCAGATCAACCTCCAGCGCGCCATCCCGGCTTTGAACTTCGGAAATGAGGGTATGCCGCAGGATGGGTACGCGCGCGCGCAGGATGCGCTGCAACGCCCGCGCAGCCTCGGCAAAGATCGAGACATGACCGGGGATTGCGGGCAAGGCGCGGATCATTTCGGACGGGCCCGGCAGGCCACGCGCCAGGGCAATCGCCACAAGCTCGGCCCCGGCATCCAGCAGTTGCGCGGCAAGAATCAGCTGGATCGGATGCGACCCGGCAAGGACGATCCGTCGCCCGGCCAACAGCTTCTGGCTTTTCAGCAGCGATTGCACCGCCCCGGCGGTCATCACTCCCGGCAGCGTCCAGCCGGGGAAAGCGACCGCCATGTCATAGCCACCGGTCGCCAGCAGAAGACGCCGGGCCGCAACCCGCCGACCGCCCTCGGGCGTGCTGACGGCAAGGATCACCGCGTCCGGCTCCGGCCCCTCGCGGTCGCGCAGGATGCCGAAGGCTGTGGAGCGGAAATGGGTTTCGATGTTCGGGTGATCCTCGAACCGCTCGATAAGGTCTTGCGCCCATGCGTAGGGCCGGTAGGTGCCGTGTCGCGCGCCGAATTCGGCCGGGGGGCGGCGAAAGATCTGGCCCCCGGCGCGCGCCTGTTCATCGACCACGGTGACGGAAAGGCCCGCATCGGCAACAGCCAGCGCGGCGGCCATGCCTGCGGGGCCAGCCCCGACGATTGCCAGATCCTTCATTTGGGGGCCTCCTGGCGGGTGACGGTCATGCCTTCACGCGCATCGGTCAGGCAAGCCCTGACCAGCGGCCTGCCATCGACGCAGACGGCACAGTCGAAGCAGGTGCCCATATTGCAAAACGGCAGGCGCGGCGCATCTAGGCTCAGGACCCATTGATGTTGCTGCTTGGGCGTGATTCAGGCTCCGTGAGGAGACTGAACGATGAGCAACCTTTTCTGGCTGACGGACGCGCAGATGGCGCGACTTCAGCCGTTCTTTCCGAAG